>BFBZ01000373.1_pt1 | contig 47041 bp, 44 predicted proteins | sample 1888401 | NCBI WGS metagenome assembly BFBZ01 (sample SAMD00112614, study PRJDB3348) | symbiont metagenome | host: Chara braunii | reverse complement strand
TCGCGCGATCTTTCCGAAGTTCCGCAGTACCTCGCGCACGGCCTGCACCGTCGAACGTCGGCAGGGCGGTGGGATTGCGGCCGCCGTCCTGGCGCTTCGTCCGGCGGTCGACGAGCCCCTGCCTTTCGACATTCTGGCGGCCTTGAAGCCGGTTCGCCTCGATCTGTTGCAGGGCCACGAGTCGGTCGGCCAGGCGCATACGACGGAGAAGGACCTGCGCCAGGTTGCTGACCGGCGCATCGAGCGGGCGTTGCTCGCCTTCTTCCCATCGATCGACGATGCAGAAAGGGCGCGTGCTGCACACGCGCCCTCGGCGGAGATCTTCGCCCTTCGGCATAGCTTGTCGAAGAGCGATCTTGGTCGGTGGCCCGCAGGCGACGCTAGTTGATCAGCCCGTAGAACTTGCCGGCGTTGGTGCAGGTGATCATCTTGACCTGCTCGGCCGGCACCTCGGCGAACTGCTCCTTGATATACTTTTCCGAATGCGGCCAGACGCCGTCGCCGTGTGGGTAGTCGGAGCCCCACATCAGGCTTTCCGCGCCCATGTCGTCGATCAGCTTGGCGCCGATACGGTCGAACTGGAAGGTCGCCTTGCACTGGCGGCGCCAGTAGTCGCTGGGCTTCATCTTGAGGCCGAGATCGGTGAAGCGATCCTCCCATTCGAAGTCCATGCGGTCGAGCGCATAGGGGATCCAGCCGCAGCCGCTCTCCCCGAAGGCGATGCGGACATGGGGATACCGCTCGAGCACGTTGGCCGCGATGATGGCCGCCAGGATGTTCACCAGGTTCATCTGGAAGCCCGAGACTACGGTGAAGAACACCGATCGGCCGACCCGGCCGGGATGCTTGCTGATCGTGTCGGGCGGCACCGCGGGGAAAGTGTGGAAGTGCAGCGGCAGCTGCACGTCGTTCACCGCCTTCCAGAGCGGCTCCCACATCGGATGCCACATCGGCTCCATGTCCCAGGAGCAGGAGAGCTCCAGCCCGCGCAAGCCCAACTTGGCGGCGCGATAGATCTCCTTCACCGCGGCGTCGATGTCGCCGTAGGGCAGGCAGGCCAGCCCGATATGCCGGTCGGGGTAGTGGCTGCAGAAGTCCTTCAGCCAGTCGTTGTAGATGCGCAGCATCTCGTTCGAGGCTTCCCGGTCGTTCAATCGGCTCGACGCGCCGAGAATGCCGTAGATCACCTCGGCATCGACGCCGTCACGGTCGAGGTCCTTGATGCGCAGATGCGGATCGGAGACGCGGCGAATGCCCTTGGCGCCGTCGGTGTAGAGGCCAGTCTCGGCCATGATGTCGACGCGATGATGCTTGCCCGGAATGTACTTCGCGCCGGCCGGGCCGACGCCGTTCTTGAAGCCGAAGGAAGCGCCGTTCTTTGCCGTCCATTTCGGTCCGTCGTCGGTCTCGACGACGTAGGGCATGCGATCCTTCAGGTCGCGCGGCGCCATCGAGGTGAAGAGGTCAGGCGGCATCCAGGGCAGATCGAGGTGGCAATCGGCCGAGATGCGATTGTACTGCATGGCGTTGGCTCCCATTTGCTTCCTTGGAATCTCTCACCGAATTATGCGCTCCTCGGAGGGCCGGGCAATGGCCCTGCGTTTCGCGTGTCGGCCGTTCCGCGGAAAGCCGGATTGCGAATTCGGTAGAGGACATGCGGACGCAGCTCGTTGCCGACCGGCACCGTCGCATCCTCGAAGTCGTCGGCGGCCGTTCGCGTCATGCGGAGCTTTTCCATCAGGCGGCGGGACGGTGTGTTGATCGTCGAGGTGTAGCCCACCACTTCGCGCGTCCCGAGCCTCGTCCAGGCCAGGGCGACACAGGCCGAGGCTGCCTCGAAGGCATAGCCGCGGCGCCAGTCGGCGCGACCCAGGATCCAGCCGATTTCGATTTCCGGCGCCCCCGGCACTTCCGGGCCCGGCCGCGACAGGCCGAGCCCTCCGACCAGATGACCGTCGTCGCAGGCTTCGAGGGCGAGGAAGCCGAAGCCATGCCGTGCGAGGTGATCACGGCATCGATCGATCATCTCGTCGGTCTCCGCGGGCGACAGGATTGCCGGATAGTAGTATCGCCGCACCTCGGCATCGGCGTTGATGGCGGCGAAAGGCGCCCGGTCGCGGTCTTCCCAGGGGCGCAGCAGCAGGCGCGACGTTTCCAAACGCATCCGATCACGGCAGGCTTGTTGAAAATGGCGGAACAGTCTAGCCCTGATCGGGCAAGGAGTGCTCGATGACCGCGGAGACCGCCACCCGTCTCGAAGGAGACTTCGACTACATCGTCGTCGGCGCCGGTTCGGCCGGCTGCGTGATGGCGAACCGGCTGTCGGCCCATCCGCAGACGCGCGTCCTGCTGCTGGAGGCCGGCGGCAAGGACAATTGGATCTGGTTCCACATTCCGGTGGGCTATCTCTTCGCGATGGGCAATCCGCGGGCCGACTGGATGTTCCAGACGGAGAAAGAGCCGGGGCTGAACGGTCGCAGCCTCAACTACCCGCGCGGCAAGGTGATCGGCGGCTGCTCGGCCATCAATGGCATGATTTCCATGCGCGGCCAGGCTGAGGACTACGATCACTGGCGCCAGCTCGGCCTCACCGGCTGGGGCTGGGACGACGTCCTGCCCGTCTTCAAGCGCCTCGACGGCCACTTTCTGGGTGACACGGAGCATCATGGCGCTGCCGGTGAATGGCGGGTCGAGCCCATGCGTGTGACGTGGGACGTGCTCGATGCGGTCACCAAGGCGGCGACCGAGATGGGGATCCCGGTAACGCCGGATTTCAACACCGGCGACAATACCGGCGTAGGCTATTTCCATGTGAACCAGAAGCGCGGCGTGCGCATGTCGACGGCGCGCGCCTTCCTGAAGCCCGCACTCGGGCGTCCCAATCTGCGCCTGGAGACCGGCATCCTGGTCGAGAAGGTCGTGTTCGAGGGGCGGCGGGCGGTCGGTGTGCGCTTTCGCCAGAACGGCCGGCTCGTCGAGGCGAGGGCAAGGCGTGAGGTTGTGCTGTCGGCGGGCGCCGTCGGGTCACCGCAGATCCTGCAGCTCTCCGGCGTCGGGCCAGCCGACTGGCTGGCCGAGTTCGGCATTGCGCCGGTGCTGGACAAGCAAGGTGTCGGCCGCAATCTGCAGGACCATCTGCAACAGCGCGCCATCTACAAGGTCGAGGGCGTGAAGACCCTCAACATGACCTACCATTCGCTGGTCGGGCGCGCCCTGATGGGCCTGCAATATGCACTGTTCCAGTCGGGGCCGCTCACCATGGCGCCCTCGCAGCTCGGCATCTTCACCACCTCGTCGTCCGATCAGGAGCGCACCAACATCGAGTTCCACGTGCAGCCGCTGTCGCTCGACAAGTTCGGCGAACCGCTGCACCGGTTCCCGGCCATCACCGTCAGCGCCTGCAACCTGCGCCCGACCTCGCGGGGCACGATCCGCTTGCGTGCTGCCGATCCCTCGGCCAAGCCGATTATTGCGCCCAACTATTTGTCGACGCCGGAGGACAAGCGTGTGGCCGCCGATGCCATCCGTGTGACCCGTCGCCTGATGAAGCAGGCGGCCCTGCAGCCTTACCGGCCGCAGGAGTACCTGCCGGGCCCGACCGTCGGCGACGACGAGGCGTCGCTCGCCAAGGCGGCCGGCGATATCGGCACGACGATCTTCCACCCCGTTGGAACGGCAAAGATGGGCCTGCCGTCCGACCCCATGGCGGTGGTGGACGAGCGCCTGCGGGTCCAGGGATTGCAGGGGCTGCGTGTGGTCGATGCATCGGTGATGCCGACCATCACGTCCGGTAACACCAATACACCAACCATCATGATCGCCGACAAGGCGGCTGAGATGATGATCCAGGAGGCACGTTAGATCATGCGTAAACGACTGTTCGGACTGTTCGCGGCTTTGGCGTTGTCAGCGCCGATGGTGACCGCGGGAGTGGCGGTTGCCCAGCAACCCCAGGGTCAACAACCCAAAACCCTGCGCGCTGTGATGCATTCGGATCTCAAGATCCTCGATCCGATCTGGACCACGGCCTTCATCGTGCGCAACCACGGCTACATGGTCTACGACACGCTGTTCGCGCTGGACAGCAATCTCAAGATCCAGCCGCAGATGGTCGATAGCTGGAAGACGAGCGACGACAAGCTCACCTGGACCTTCACCCTGCGCGACGGCCTCGAATTCCACGACGGCCAGCCGGTGACGTCCGAAGACGTGATTGCGTCGCTCAAGCGCTGGGCTGCTCGCGATTCGCTGGGCCAGATCCTGTGGGCCAAGGTCGCCGAGGCCAAGGCCCTGGATCCCAAGACGTTCCAGCTCGTGCTCAAGGCGCCGACCGGCGTCGTGCTGCAGGCGCTGGCCAAGCCCTCGGGCAACCCCTTCATCATGCCCAAGCGGGTGGCCGAGACCGATCCGTCCAAGCAGATCGACGACACCATCGGGTCGGGGCCGTTCATCTTCAAGAAGGACGAATGGAAGCCCGGCGACAAGACGGTCTACGTGAAGAACCCGAAATACAAGCCGCGCGCCGAGCCGGCCTCGGGACTGGCCGGCGGCAAGGTCGTCAAGGTCGACCGCGTCGAATGGGTGGCGATGCCCGACCAGCAGACCGCGGTCAATGCCCTGCAGGCCGGCGAGATCGATATCATCGAGCAGCCGCAGCACGATCTCTACCCGATCCTGAAGAAGGACAAGAACGTCGCGCTGGTGACCACCAACAAGTGGGGCAACCAGTACATCTATCGCTTCAATCAGCTCCACAAGCCGTTCGACAACGCCAAGAACCGGCAGGCGATGCTCTATGCGCTGAACCAGAAGGATTTCCTCGAAGGCGTGATCGGCGATCCCGACTACTACAAGATCTGCAAGGCGATGTTCGTCTGCGGCGGTCCTTACGAGACCAATGCCGGCTTCGAGGACAAGTACGGCAGCGACTTTACCAAGGCCAAGCAGCTTCTCGCCGAAGGCGGCTATGACGGCACCCCGGTCGTGCTGCTGCATTCGACCGATCTCTACGTGCTGACCAACATGGCGCCGATCGCCAAGGCGCTGATGGAGAAGGCCGGTCTCAAGGTCGACATGCAGTCGATGGACTGGCAGACGCTGGTCGCGCGCCGCGCCAAGAAGGAGGCGCCGGACAAGGGCGGCTGGAACGTCCTGATCACCTCGACCAGCAGCGTCGATTCGCTCGATCCCGTGAATTCGAGCTTCATCGGCGCGAGCTGCGACAAGGCCTGGTTCGGCTGGCCGTGCGACGAGGAGATCACCCGCCTGCGCCAGGCTTTTGCCGACGAGACCGACGAAGGCAAGCGCAAGGAACTGGTTGAGAAGATCCAGCTGCGTGCGGCCGAGGTGCCGACCCATGCGGTCCTGGGGCAGTACACCGGCGCGATGGGGACCCGTAAGAACATCAGCGGCAACGTGACGTCACCCGTGCCGGTGTTCTGGAACGTCGAGAAGAAGTGACGGCGTAGCAGCGACCCGCCCTTGTTCGTTGCCCCTTGCCAATGGCTGCCTGCTTCATAGAGGATGCAGGCAGTCTGCGAATAGGGGGCGGACGAACAAGGGAGGGGACATGAAGAGGCGAGTTCTCGGCTTGGCATTGGCGTGCGTTCTCGGCGTCGCGGCAGGCGGCGTAGGGATGGCTCAGGCACAGACGACCCTCAGGGTCGTCAATCATTCGGATCTCAAGATCCTCGATCCGATCTGGACGACGGCGTACATCGTCCGCAACCACGGCTACATGATCTACGACACGCTGTTTGCCCTCGACGAAAATCTCGAGGTCAAGCCGCAGATGGTCGACGCGTGGAAGGTGAGCGACGACAAGCTCACCTGGACCTTCACCTTGCGCGATGGTCTCGAGTTTCACGACGGCACGCCGGTGACATCGGCCGACGTCATCCCGTCGCTGAAACGCTGGTCGGTCCGCGATCCCCTGGGGCAGATCCTGTGGGCCAAGGTCGTCGACGTGAAGGCGGTCGATCCCAAGACCTTCCAGATTATCTTGAAGGCACCGACCGGCGTCATGCTGCAGGCGTTGGGCAAGCCCTCGGGCAATCCCTTCATCATGCCGAAGAAGGTGGTGGAGACCGATCCCGGCAAGCAGATCGACGACTACATCGGCTCGGGGCCGTTCATCTTCAAGAAAGACGAGTGGAAGCCTGGCGACAAGACGGTTTACGTCAAGAACCCGAAGTATAAGCCGCGTGCCGAGCCGCCGTCGGGGCTGGCCGGCGGCAAGATCGCCAAGGTCGACCGCGTCGAATGGGTGGCGATGCCCGACCAGCAGACCGCGGTGAACGCCCTGCTGAAGGGCGAGATCGACATGATCGAAAGCCCGCAGCACGACCTGTTCAAGGTCATGGAGGCCGACCCCAACATCAAGCTGGTCAACCTGAACAGGTGGGGCAATCAGTACATCTTCCGCTTCAATCAGCTCTTCAAGCCGTTCGATAATGCGAAGATCCGTCAGGCCGTGATCGCCGCCTTCAACCAGAAGGACTTTCTCGATGGCGTGATCGGCGATCCCCGGTATTACAAGGTGTGCAAGGCGATGTTCATGTGCGACACGCCCTATGCCACCACCGCGGGCATGGAAAAAATGTACAATAGCGACTTCGCGCTCGCGAAGGAGCTGTTGAAGGAGGGCGGCTATGACGGCACCTCCGTCGTCCTCATGCACTCGACCGACCTCTACGTGCTGACGAACCTGGCACCGGTCGCCAAGGCACTGATGGAGAAGGCCGGTCTCAAGGTCGACATGGTCTCGATGGATTGGCAGACCCTGGTCAGCCGCCGCGCCCGCAAGGGTCCGCCTGACAAGGGCGGCTGGAACGCCTTCCTGACCTCATCGGCCGCCGTCGATATCGTCGACCCGCTGGCCAACACCTACATCAACGCGGTTGGCGAGAACGCCTGGTTCGGCTGGCCGAAGGACGACGAACTCCTGCGCCTGCGCGCCGCCTTCGCCGACGAGACCGATCCAGTCAAGCAGAAGGAACTGGCTACCGCCATGCAGGTGCGCGTGTCGCAGTCCCCGACGCACGGCTATGTCGGGCAATGGTACGCGCCGGTGGCGCTGCGGAAAAACGTGACCGGCAGCCTCGTTTCGCCGGTCACGATCTTCTGGAACATCGAGAAGAAGTGACGGCGCAGCCGCCGTCACGTCGTGCCGCCCTCTAGGCGCGCGCCTTGAAGTTGAACTCCGCACCCGACCGGATGCCGGTCGGCCAGCGGGCGGTCACGGTCTTGAGCTTGGTGTAGAAGCGCACGCCTTCCATGCCGTAGATGCCGTGATCGCCGAACACCGAGGCCTTCCAGCCGCCGAAGCTGTGATAGGCCACCGGCACCGGGATCGGCACGTTGATGCCGACCATGCCGATCTTCACGTTGTTGGCGAAGGCGCGGGCGGAATCGCCGTCGCGGGTGAAGATGGCCGTTCCGTTGCCGTAGGCGTGGTCGTTCACCAGCTTCACCGCATCGTCGAACGTCCGGGAGCGCACGACCGAGAGGACCGGGCCGAAGATCTCGTCCTTGTAGATGGTCATGTCCTCGGTGACGTTGTCGAACAGGCAGCCACCCATGAAGTTGCCGTTCTCGTAGCCCTGCAGCTTCAGGCCGCGGCCGTCGACCACCAGCTTGGCGCCTTCCTTCACGCCCTGGTCGACATAGCCCATCACCTTGTCGCGGTGCTGGCGGGTCACCAGCGGCCCCATCTCGGACTGCGGATCGAGGCCCGGCCCGACCTTCAGGGAGGAGACGCGCGGCGCCAGCTTTTCGATCAGTCGATCGCCGACATCGCCGACGGCCACCGCCACCGAAATCGCCATACAGCGCTCGCCGGCCGCGCCATAGGCGGCGCCGATGAGGGCGTCGGTCACCTGGTCGAGATCGGCGTCGGGCATCACGACCATGTGGTTCTTGGCACCGCACAGCGCCTGCACGCGCTTATTCTGCTGCGTGCCGGTGTGGTAGACGTACTCGCCGATCGCCGTCGACCCGACAAAGGAGATGGCCGGCACGTCTGGGTGCATCAGGAGCGCGTCGACCGCGACCTTGTCGCCGTTCAGCACCTGGAAGATGCCGGCCGGCGCGCCCGCTTCGGCATAAAGCTCGGCCAGCAGCATCGGCGCGCTGGGGTCCTTTTCCGACGGCTTCAGGATGAAGGCATTGCCGGTGGCCACGGCCATGGCGCCCATCCAGCAGGGGATCATGATCGGGAAGTTGAAGGGGGTGATGCCGGCCACCACGCCCAGCGGCTGGCGGATCGACCAGGAGTCCATGTCGGACGCGACCTGCTCGGTGAAATCACCGCGCATGTGGTGGGCGATGCCGCAGGCGAACTCCACGACTTCGAGACCGCGGCCGATCTCGCCCTTGGCATCGTCGAAGGTCTTGCCGTGCTCCAGCGATAGATGCCGCGCCAGATCGTCGATCCGCTTCTCGATCAGCCCCTTGAGGTTGAACATGACCCGCTGGCGGCGCAGCGGCGGCGTTGCCGCCCAGGCGAGCTGCGCCTTCTTGGCGGTTTGCACCGCGGCATCGATCTCCTCGACCGAGGCGAAGGCGACCTTGGCCGTCAGCTCACCGGTCGCAGGGTTGGTGATGTCGCCGGTACGGCCGCTCTTTCCCGCCACCAGCTTGTTGTCGATAAAGTGTCCGATACTCGCGACCATCGTTTCCTCCGCCGAATCGGCCGCGTTCTAGCACGGAACGGGGAGGAACGAGGATTAGCTCTCCTAAGGATGACCCCTCTCTGGATACCCTCTAGGGATGGACCGACTCATGTGCGACACACGCTTCGAGCTCGGTCTGGATCGTCACGTGCTCGATCTCGAACCGGTCGTGCAGAAGGGCCGCCACGCCGCGCCGGACGGTTTCGGCCTCGGCACCTTCGGCCAGGACGACATGCGCGGAGAGGCTGACGTCGTTGCTGCTCATCGACCAGACATGGAGGTCGTGCACGCCGCCGACACCCGGAGCGTCCGCGATGGCGGTGCGGATGTCGGCGAGCTTCAGATGCGCCGGCACGCCCTCGAGCAGGATCTGGGTCGTGTCCTTCAGCAGGATCCAGGTGCGCGGTAGCACCCAGAGGCCGATGGCGATGGCCACGATCGGATCGACCCAGGTCCAGCCGGTGAGCATGATGACGATGGCGGCAGCGACCACGCCGGCCGAGCCCAGCATGTCGGCCCAGACTTCGAGATAGGCGCCCTTGACGTTGAGGCTCTGCTCCTTGCCGGCCGAAAGCAGGCGCATGGCGATGAGATTGACCACCAGGCCCGCCACGGCGATCACCAGCATGCCCTGCGATTCGACCGGCTGGGCGACCATCAGGCGGCTGACGCCCTCCCACAGCACGAAGGCTGCCACGGCGAACAGCAGCAGCGCGTTGAAGGCGGCGGCCAGGATCTCGAAGCGTCGATAGCCGAAGGTCCGGCGCTCGTCCGCCGGTCGCTGGCCGATCTTCACGGCAGCCAGGGCGATGGCGAGCGCCGCAGCGTCGGTGAACATGTGCGCCGCGTCGGAGAGCAGAGCCAGGCTGTTGAACAGATAAGCGCCGACCAGCTCGACGATCAGAAACGTGCCGGTGAGGGCGAGCGCAATGCCGAGCATCCGGCTGCTGGCGCCGGCCGCGTGATTGTGGGCGTGGCCGCCATGGCTATGACCGGCGTGATCGTGGCCTGCGGACATGAACTCCCCTCCTGACGCTGCGATACTCTGATCGCTCGCCGATCCGTTCGCAACCGTACGTAGAGACGATGATCGATCGGATGACAATAGCAAGTTAGGCCCGACCGCGCTCGATGGCGGAGCGCAAGGCCTCGAGGCTGGCCTGCATCTCCCGAACGATCTCCGCGAGATCGGGGGCGGCGGGCGCCTCGAGGGTGCGGGCGACGCGAACCGCCGAGGTTTCGATGTCCTTCGCACCGCTGCGGAGAAAGAGCGGAAGGTCGGGCGCGCGCGCCAATACCGATATTTGATGGATCAACTGCAACAGATCGCGGTGAAGGTCGAGCTGGGTCGGAGTTTCCAGGATCTGTCGGCCGGTTGCTTCCAGCCGCTGCACCAAGTCCTGCAATTCCAGCATCATCGAATCCTCGCGGCAGCGCCACGAGATCATGTCCGACTTTCTGGCTGCACTTTTATGACGCGTCCTGCGTCGCATTGAATATTTCAAAGAGGCCGCAACAACGCATATCACGTATGGGTTGAGTTGCAAATTTCTTGCTCGCTTGTTTCAGCGGCCAAGGCACACTGCGTCCCAGTCTTCGTGCAAGGGTTTCGTGCGGGGGAATGGTGCGTTGGAGTACGACGACGACTTTCGACGAACGACCGAGGGCGAGTATGCGCGCGAACTCGATCGTATGGAGGGCGCGGGCCGGCCTCTCACGAAAGAAGAGGCGTCGTTCCTGTACGCGGTGCACGGCGCGCTCCTCCTCGGCAACTACGGGCTGGCGGACCGGTTGCTCTCGACCTATCGCGGCAAGCGGCCGAGGCACTGGGTGTCCGACTGGATGACGCGGCCGGCGCCGGAGGAGCTGACGGTGGAGGGCCTGCGCACCGCTTTGGTCGATCTCCTCAAGTTGCGGGAGTAGCGACCGGCGGGGCCCCCGGTGGGCTGGGGATCGCCCCACAGGGCGGATTTCGTCGTGCAGTTTACTCGCATTGCGATGGCTTGTACGGTCGCCGCCAGAAGGGGAGTACCGCCATGAAAGTCTTCGCCAGCGCCATTTCGGCGGCTTTTTTCGTTGCCGCCACGTCCGCCGGGGCTCAGCAGCTCGCGCCCAGCCCGACGCTCGACGCGATCAAGGCCCGCGGCCATGTCGAATGCGGCGTGCATCTCGGCCTGCCGGGCTTCTCCTTCGCCAATGACAAGGGGGAGTGGACGGGCCTCGACGTCGACTATTGCCGGTCCCTGGCGGCAGCAGTCCTGGGCGATGCCACCAAGGTCAAATTCACGCCGACCTCGGTGCAGCAGCGCTGGGCCGTGCTGCAATCCGGTCAGGTCGACCTGCTGTCACGCAACACCACCATCACCTTCTCGCGCAACGCGACATTGGGGGTGAATTTCCAGGGCATCAATTTCTACGAAGGCCAGACTTTCGTCGTGCGCACCAAGGCCAAGGTCGCCGCGGTGAAGGACCTCGCCGATGCGACGATCTGCGTTGCCGCCGGATCGACCGAGGAGAAGATGGCGGCCGACTGGTTCCGCGAGCGCAACCTCAAGGTCACCATCATCAACTTCCAGAAGAACGACGATGCCATCTCGGCCTACGACCAGGGCCGCTGCGACGCCTATACCGCCGGTATCGGCGCGCTGGCCGGCCAGCGCATCAAGTTCAAGAATCCGGAAGAACATCAGATCCTGTCGGAGATCATCTCCAATGATCCGCAGGGGCCGGTGACGCGCTGGGGGGACGAGCGCTGGCAGCTCATCGTGCGCTGGGTGCTGAACGGCACCATCGCCGCCGAGGCGCTGGGCGTCACCTCCAAGAACGTCGACGAGATGAAGGCGAAGTCGACCAACTCCGAGGTCCGCCGGCTGCTGGGCGTCGAAGGCAAGTTCGGCGAGATGATGGGCATCTCCAACGACTGGATGTTCAATGCCATCAAGCAGGTCGGAAACTACGGCGAAAGCTACGAACGTACCGTCGGCATGGGCTCACCGCTCAAGCTGCCGCGCGGCGCCAACCAGCTCTGGACCAAGGGTGGCCTGCTGTTCACGCCGCCGTTCCAGTGATCCGTTTCTTCCGCGACCGCAAGGTCCGCGACTACTTCTGGCAGGGCCTGGCGACGGTCGGGCTGATCGCCGTCGTCTGGTTCTTCGTGCAGAACGCCTCGGAGAACATGTTGAAAGCCGGTATGGCGACCGGCTTTCAGTTCCTGTGGCGCGACTCCGGCATCGAAGTGCCGTTCAATCTGACGGGCTACAAGCCCTCCGATACCATCCTGGCGCTGCTCTGGACCGGCGTCGTCAACACCATCCTGGTGTCGGCGGCGTCGATTGTGGTGGCGACGGTGATCGGCTTCACGGTCGGTCTGCTGCGCCTGTCACGCAACTGGCTGCTGTCGAGCCTGGCGGGCTTCTACATCGAGTTCGTGCGCAACATCCCGCTGCTGTTCTTCGTGCTGTTCTGGTACTTCGGCGTCCTGGCCGCCCTGCCGGCGCCGCGCGAGAGCCTGGGCTTCCTCGACGTCGTCTTTCTCAACCGCCGCGGCCTCTCCATCCCGACGCCCAATGACGTCACGGGCTTCCGTCTCGCGATCGTCGCGACCCTGGTGCTGATTGCCCTCCAGGCGGGGCTCGCACGTTGGGCGAAAGCCCGCCAGGCGCGCACTGGCCGGGACTTTCCGCTCTGGCACGTGGGCGTCGTGCTGTGCGGGGCTCTGCCGCTCGCGGCCTTCGTGGCGGCGGGTTTCGGTACGACATGGGACATGCCGACCCTGCGCGGCTTCAACTATCGCGGCGGCTTCGTGCTGGTGCCGGAGTTCGTCGCGCTGTTTGCGGCGCTGTCGACCTATACCGCGGGCTTCATCGCCGAGGTGGTGCGCGGCGGCATCCAGTCGGTGCGCCAGGGCCAGCTCGATGCCGGTCGGGCGCTCGGTCTCAGCCAAGGCCGCGTGGTGCGGCTTGTGGTGATCCCGCAGGCCATGCCGGTGATCATTCCGCCCATCACCAGCCAGTACCTCAACCTGATCAAGAATTCCTCGTTCGGTGCGGCGATCGCCTATCCCGACATCGTCTCGGTGTTCATGGGCTCGGCCCTGGTGGCGACGGGGCAGGCGGTCGAGATCATCGCCATCACGCTCGCCATCTATCTGGTGCTCAGCCTCTTCGTCTCGCTGTTCATGAACTGGTACAACGCCCGCCACAAGCTGGTGACGCGATGAAGCCCGGCATCCTCCCGCCGTGGGCCGAAACGCTGCGGCTGCGTCTGTTCGCATCGCCGGTCGATGCCGTGGTGACGCTGCTCTGCCTCTACATCGTCTGGCGCATTTCCGTGCCGCTGGTCGACTGGCTGTTGATCGATGCCACCTGGAGCGGCACGACGCGCGAGGATTGCCGCAGCCCCGGTGCCTGCTGGGTCTTCATCCGAGCCCGCTTCGGGCAGTTCATGTATGGCCAGTATCCGATCGGCGAACGCTGGCGGGTCGATCTTCTCGGCCTGCTGATCGTCGGCGCGGCGGCGCTGCTCTCCTGGCGTGGCCTGCCGCGGCGCCGGGAACTCGTGGTCCTGGCGCTGGTCGTGCTGCCGCCGCTCGGCATCTGGCTGCTCTATGGCGGCTGGGGACTGCGGTTGGTCGAGACCCGCGAATGGGGCGGGCTGATGCTGACCCTGTTCCTCGCGATCTATGCCGGCCTGATCGCGGTGCCGCTCGGCATCCTGCTGGCGCTGGGACGGCGCTCGCGCCTGCCGCTGATCCGCTTCGCCTCGGTGGTCTTCATCGAGTTCTGGCGCGGCGTGCCGATCATCACCGTGATCTTCCTCGCCTCGCTGCTGCTGCCGCTGATCATGCCGACCGGTTTCAATGTCGACCGGCTGGCGCGCGCCGTCATCGGGCTGGCTTTCGTGATCGCCGCCTACATGGCCGAAGCGGTGCGCGGCGGCCTGCAGGCGCTGCCCGACGGGCAGGCCGAGGCCTCGCAGGCGTTGGGGCTGGGCTACTGGCGGACCATGCGGCTGATCGTGCTGCCGCAGGCGCTGCGTATCGCCCTGCCGGCGATGACCAACGAGTTCATCGCGCTGTTCAAGAACACGACCCTGGTGCTGATCGTATCGATCTTCGACCTGCTGGGCATTGCCCAGGCCGCCCTGGCCGACCCGGCCTGGGTCGGCATGAACATGGAGGCCTATGTCTTCGCTGGGGCGATCTACTGGTTCTCCTGTTTCGGCCTCTCGCAGTGGAGTCGCCTCAAGGAAAAGCGCCTGCAGGCCGCCTACGGCGGCCGCTAGAAGCTGGCCTTGTCGATCAGGAAGGCCTTGAAGGTGATGATGTCGCTCGGCTTGCCGGTCTTGGCACAGTGGTCGGCGAACTCCTTGGGGGTGATCGGTACCATCTTGATGGCGTGCCGCCGGGCGCGCCATTCCGCCATGCGCGCGGCTTCGCGCATATGCCAATCGGCATAGCTCGCCCCCGGATAGTGTTTCACGGTGCGCTGGAACACTTCGTGGTCGTTCGCCGTGACCTTGGCGAAATACTGTATGGCCATGCCGGCGGGTCTCCTTAGGATTGCGGCCGCGCGTTTGTAGCTTCGGAAGGAGCGTTTTTCCATGCCCCCGTCACCATGCGTCGCAGCATCGCTCTGACGTTTCTGGCCGCCGTTCTGGCCATCAATTGTGCGGTCACGGCCGCAGAAGCTCAGACCGTCCGCGAAATCGAGCAGGTCTGGCGCAGCTGGATGGCCGAGGAGCAGCGATCCACAGGCGGCTTGGTCGTGACCCACCGCGGCCAGCCGGTTCATGCAGCCACCATGGGTCGCCTCACCACGACAACACCGGTGCCGCTCGCCAGCCTTTCCAAGGCCGTGACCGGGGTCTGTGTCGCTTCCTTGATCGATGCCGGCCGGCTCGGCTTCGACACGCGCGTGGCGACGGCATTGGCCAAGACCCTGTCGCGGATCGGCCCACCTGCCGACCCGCGGTTGCTGCAGGTCACAGTCGGTGAACTGCTCGCCCACCGTGCGGGTTTCGACGGCCAGGACGATGTTACGTCGCGGCCGTTCGCTGCCTATCTGCAGGACCACACGGCGCGAGACACCGCGTTCGATGTCCAACTGCGATGGGCGATCGCGCGCCGACTGCCGCTGCAGCCCGGCAGCCAGTACGCCTATTCGAACGCCGCCTACCTGATGCTGGGGGCGATCATCGAGGAGACCACCGGACAGCCCTATGAGGCCTTTTGCCGTCAGGCCGTGCTGACGCCGCTCGGCGCGCGCGATGCAGCGCTCGATCCCGCCTGGCGCATCCTCGCAAGCTATGGCGGCTGGCGCATGCCACTCGCCGACTATGGGCGTTTCTACCAGGCCTATGCCGTCGGCAATCCCGCCATCGGACCCGTCGCCCGGCAGTGGATGATGCATCCCCCTTTTGCGGGCACCGACCGGACGGTGGTGCATTACGGTCTCGGGACTTTCGTCCGTCCGACCCCCGAAGGCGGCGGCAGGTTCTGGCATTGGGGGCGCTGGACCTACAAGACCCGCACCAGCTTCGACGGCCCGCTCGACATCTCCTATTCGACCTTCGCGGTGCGGCTGGGCGCGCTCGACGTCAACATGATCGTCTATGTCGAGCCCGGCCTGCAGCGAGGCTCGGGGCAGGGCGAGCTCGATCGGCTGCTGAGCCAGGCGGCTCGATCGGTGACGCGCTGGCCGTAATCCGCTACGCGCCGTGGGCGCTCAGTGCGGCGTCCCGTTCTTGCGGGTGTAGACATACTTGCCGTCGGTTCCGGCCTTGGCGCGGTTGTCGATGTCGGGATAATCGATTTCATCGAACGGCGTGCGGTCGCCGACGACCAGGAGGGTGGCGTCGGTCGTCGACTCATTCACGACGCGATGGGCGTTGCCGCAGCCGGCCGGAAAGCCGGCGCACATGCCGGCCTGCAGGATCTGGCGGCCCTCATTGGTCTCCAGCACGACCTCGCCCGAAACGACCCAGATGAACTCGTCCTGGCGGCTGTGCGCGTGGCGTGCCGAGGATTGTCCGCCCGGCACGATGCGCGTCAGGTTCACGCCGAAATTGCCGAGGCCGGCATGGTCGCCCAATCGGCGGTTCCAGCGCTTGCTGTTGGCGGCGCGGAATTTCTCCGGATAACCGGTCGCGTTGCTTTCGGGCACGTCGGCGGGATCGAAGGCAGGCAGGCGAGGCTTGGGCATGACGCGAGCCTAACCCGCCGGCTGGAAGCCGGCGAGCGAAGTGCGCTCATGCCCCCATGACTAGGCCGCGAACCGGCGCAGCACCTGGCCTGGACGGGACGCGGGATCGGCGCAGAAGCCCTTCTCATCGACCGTGCGGCTGCCGTTGATCCAGACACCGTGCAGGCCGACGGCGGACCCGGTCAGCCGGGCGGCGCCGGCCGGTAGATCATGGGCCCGGCGCTTGGGGCCGCGTGCCACGGTGGCGGGGTCGAACAGCATCAGGTCGGCAGCATAGCCTTCGCGCAGCAGGCCGCGGCCTTCGATGCCGAACAGGCTCGCGGGCTGGCCGGTCAGGCGATGCACGGCCTGCGGCAGGTCGAGCACGCCGAGATCGCGGCTCCAATGGCCCATCAGGTGCAGCCCGAAGCCCGCGTCGCAAAAGAAGGTGAGATGCGCGCCGGCGTCGCTCAGCGAGATATGCGTGTGCGGATCGGCCAGGATCCGGCCGACTGCGTCATCGTCGTTGTGCAGGAGCTGGGCCACGAACGTCGTGTCGAGCTTTTCCGACAGCGCGAGGTCGAGGATATAGTCGAGGGGATCCTTGCCGGCCTGCCTGGCCAAGGTATCGAGGGGCGCGCCCTCCAGGGTGCGGTTCTCGTCCTTCGCCGTCTCGACGACGAAGAGCTTGTGCCATTCGCCGTTGAACAGAAGCCGGCCGCGCTTGGCCTCGAGTTCGGCCCGCACCGAGGCACGCCAGGCAGGGTCACGGTAGATCGTCTCGAGCTCGGCCGGATCGTGCGCGGCCATGGCCGGCTTCCAGGCCTGCATGCTTTCGAACAGGTAGGGGCTCTTGAACGTGAAGTCCATGCTGAGCGGGCAGCACGAGGTTTGCGCCACCAGGTTGCGGCCGCGGGCGCGCGCCTCGTTCACCTGGCGCAGCCAGTCGAATGATGCGTTCGGGTTGGTGTTGGAATGGAAGAGCGCGGCGATCACCACCGGCCGCTTCGCTTCGGCGGCAATCTCTTCGAGATAGGGGATGGTGGTCTTGCTGCCCTTGGTCAGCATGTAGACGCCTTTGCCGCTTTCGCTCATGGCGCGGATCAACGCGCGCAGTTCGCGGTCGTCGGCCAGCCGCGAGGGCATGGGCGTTCCGCCTTCGCCGTTATGTGCCTCCGACGTGCTCGAGGCGAAGCCGACGGCCCCGGCCTGCATGGCGCCGCGCAGCAGGTCGGCCATTGCGGCTATCTCGGCATCGCTGGCGGCACGTTCGGTGGCCTCGGTGCCCATGACGAAGGTGCGCAGCGCGGAGTGGCCGGCAAAGCAGGCGACGTTGGGGCCGACACCGTTCTTTTCCAGCATGTCGAGATACTGCGGAAAGCTCTCGAACTCCCAGCGGATACCGGCACGCAGCGCATCGAGCGACATGCCTTCGACATGGGTGAGGTGGCGCATCGTGAGATCGCGATCCTGCGGCTTGCAGGGGGCGATGGTGAAGCCGCAATTGCCGAGCACGGCCGTCGTGACGCCGAGTGCCGGCGAGGGATCGACGAACGGGTCCCAGGTGATCTGGGCATCGTAGTGGGTGTGGCCGTCGATGATGCCGGGCGCGAGGGCGAGGCCTCGGGCCTCGACCGTCTCCTTCGCCGCACCGAGTTTCGGGCCGATCGCGGTAATCCGACCGTCGCTGACGCCGAGGTCGCCTTTCATCGGCCGAGCGCCTGAGCCGTCGTGGATTTCGGCGTCCTTGATCACGAGGTCGAACATCTTGGTTTCCTCCCTGGGGAACCCTAGTCTGTCGCCAACAAAATGGAATCGGAGGTTTGCATGTCTGCCATGAAGCGTCGCGATTTTGTCACGGGAGTTGCCGGTCTTGGTCTGGCCGGTGGACTGGCACCCGCCGTTGTTCGCGCACAGGATTTTCCCGCGAAGCAGGTCCGGGTTGTGGTGCCTTATCCCGCCGGCGGTGGTACCGACCTCGTGGCACGCCTGATCGTGCCGCGTCTGGCCGAGCGCTGGAAGCAGACGGTGATCATCGACAATAAGGGCGGGGCAAGCGGCATCCTGGGCAGCGAGATCGTCGCGAAGTCGGCTCCCGATGGATACACGCTGCTGATCATGACCAGTGCCCACACGATCAACCCTTACACGACGAAGGTCCTGCCCTACGATACGGAGCGCGACTTCACGCCGGTGACGCCGTTGATCGAAGGCGCCATCGCCCTCGTCGGCTCACCCAAGGCGGGCTTCGACACGATGGAGAAATTTTTGACGGCGGCGCGCGCCAATCCGGGCAAGTACCAGTTCGGCAGCACCGAGAACACCACGCGGCTGATCGGTGAGCTCTTCCGGCTGCGCAGCGGGCTCAAGATCGAGAATGTCGCCTACAAGGGCGCGGCGCCGATGATGCAGGAGCTTGCCGGCGGCCACATCCCGATCGGATTCACCAGCCCGCTGACGGTGATGTCGCACCATCGCGCCGGCACGCTGCGCATGCTGGCGATCAGCACCGGCAAACGGTTGGCAGCACTTCCCGATGTCCCGACCATGGCCGAAGCCGGTGTGGCGGGTGTCGAGCAGGGCGCTTGGTTCTCGCTGTTCGGCCCGGGTAGCCTGCCGCCGGCGCTGACCAGGAGATTGCGGGACGATGTGGTCGCCGTGCTGGCCGAGCCGGAGACGCTGGCCAAGATCCGCGATCTCGCCAGCGAGCCGGGCGGTGAAGCGCCGGATGCCTTCGCCGCACGCATCAAAAAGGAGCTGGTGACCTGGGGTGAGATCGCCAAGCAGGCCGGCATCGAGCCCGAGTGATCGTCACATCAGAGCGCCCCGCGGCTCTCGGTGATGTAGGAAAGAAGCTTGCCGTTGAGGAAATCGATGCGGGTGCGTTCGAAAAGCGTCCCGGGGCCGTTCCATTCGACGGAGGCGTAGTCGCCGGTATCCGGTCCGTATCGGGTGACGACGGAGCCCGGGCAGCCCATGACCTGCGCCGTTTCGGCGTAACTCATGTCGCGGCGCAGATGGGCCAGCTTGTCGGGAGTGGCGTTGCAGGTGAGCGCGCAAGCCTGCAGCGAGAGCATGGCGGCGGCGAGCGCTGCTGCCATCGTCGGAACGAGGAGGCCTCCCAGGAGAACGGCATCCTTCTTGTCGCGCATGGCTAGCGGCCTCCAAAGGCGAAGCCGACCCGGGCCATGACGGCGAGATTGGCATAGGGTGCGACCGAGCTGGTGTAGGAGACGTTGAAGTCGGACGATTGCGCAGTGACGACGGAACCGGGGCGGAACTGCACCTCGGCATTGAGGCCGAAGAACAACGGAGTGTCTTCCATGACGCTGCCGAGCGGCATGCGGACTCCGAGGCCGACTGTCGGATTGATCGTGAGCTGGCGGTTCTGCGCGAAGAAACCGCTCCCGTCGGCGGCATTGGCTTCCGCCCCCTGAATGGAATGGGCCCAGCTGTCGACAGTAATGCCGCCATAGACATCGAGCAGGGCGCGTGGGCCCGAAGCGTCGCTGACGACAGGAACTGAAATGCCCAGCAGCAAGGGAACCTGCCAGTACTCCTTGATGGAGGCGGTGCCGTAATCCGCCCCGGTCGGGCTGAGATTGGCGAAGGGTTGCAGGAAGGATTGCGCGCCGAAGGCCGTCTGAAAGCCGCCTTCGAAGTAGACGTTGAAGCCGAGTCGATCCTCGTCGTTCATGTACCAAAAGAGCGGTACGTGAACGCGCGCGCCCAGCAGAGGCGTGGCCGAGGCGAATCCGCCGGCCGAGCTGGCGAGCGTAGTGCCGGCGTCCAGGTCGAGGCTGCCGACCGACCGGTTCCCCATGAACGGGACCAGGGCGCCACCCACGGCGTAGATCTGGATCGATTGCAGATCGCTGATGCGCAGACCGGCACCGTCCTGAGCGGCGGCATGGGCTGCCGGTGAGAAGGCGGCCAGACAGGCAGCGGCACGGATCCAGTTGCGAAAGCCAGTCATCGGCTTGGCTCCTCTGTCTCGGTTCAGCCAGGGCATGACGGACGTCAGTCGAAGCGCGAGCCCCAGCCGGCCCGAGACGGGCGGGCTGCAGGTTCGGAAAGGGGCGGCGATCCCGGCATGGCGGCGGACGTGTCCGCAGGCGCGGCACGCGGCCGGGACTCGGGCCAGGGCTGCGGCTTGGGCGGGTTCGTGGGCGGCCTGCAAACCGGCCGTTGCGCCGGGTTGAGGTTGCCCGCGGCATCGCGGTTCCACCAGCCCCCGCCCAGCGCCTGGAACAGCGCGGCGGTATCGGCATAGCGCGCTGCCTGTGCCTGCACGAGGGCGATCTGAGCGGTACGCCAGACCGCTTCGGCGTTCAGCGCGTCGAGGACGCCGGCGTCGCCCGACGCCACCCGGCGGCGGACGATGTCGAGGCTGAGCCGGGCCGCCCGTTCGGCGTCGGCCGCGGCCTTCAGCGTGACGGCGTCGTTCTCGAGAGATCGCAATGTGTCGGCCACGTTGCGGAAGGCGGTAAGAACGGTCGAGCGATACTGCGCCTTGGATTCCTCCCATAGGGCGACGGCGGCACGTCGTCTCGACGAAAGGGCACCGCCGTCGAGCACCGTTTGGGTTGCGCTGGCGACGCCTCCGACGAAGCTTGCGCCGACCAGCGGACTGAACAGCATGGCGAGGTCGGTCGAGGTCGAGCCGTAGCTCATGCCGAGGGTGATCTGCGGCAGCATGTTGGCCGTGGCGACGCCGACATTCGCCGCGGCAGCATGCACGTTCGCTTCCGCCGACCGCACGTCGGGACGCTGCTCGACCATGCGTGAAGGCAGGCTGACGGGCAGGTTCTGCGGCAGAACGAGACTTTCGAGATTGAAGGTCTCGGACGGCAGATTGGCCGTCGTCTGTCCGGTCAGCTGAGCCAGCAGGTTGCGCTGCTGACTGAGCTGATTGCGCAGCGGCGGCAACGTCGCTTCGTTCTGCGCCAGCGCCGCCTGCTGGACGGCGACGTCGGCGAGCGCCCCCTGTCCGATCGCTAGGCGGCGCTGCAGGAGGCCGAGGGTCTCCCGCTGGATCTCGATGCTGCGCTCGATATTGGCAATCTGGCCGCGCAGCGAGGCTTCGGTAATGGCTGCAACGACGACGTTCGAGGCCAGGGTGAGATAGGCGGCCTCGAGGACGAAGCACTGGGCTTCAGCCTGCGCCTCGAGCGACTCGGCCGACCTTCGTGTCCCGCCCCAGAGATCGAGCATGTAGGTGATGTTCAGCATGCCGGTGAACAGGCCGAATACGTTGGCGCCGCTCGCCGGGGTGGGGGACAGGACGTTGCTCTGTGTGTTCTGGGTGCCCGAGCCGCTGAGCGACACGACCGGAAACAGCGCCGCACGCTGGGCTCGCGCCGTGTATTGTGCCGCCTTCAGGGCCTGGATGGCCGCTTGGATATCGGGATTGGCAATCAGGGAACGCTGGATGAGGTTGTCCAGAGGCTGCGATCTGTAGACCTGCCACCACTGTGCCGGGATATCGAGGTCCGAGACGAAGCGTTGGGCGTCGCCGCCCAGCACGTCCCTGATCGCCACGGTTTCGGCTGTCTGCCCCGAGGCGAGGTATGTCTTGTCTCGCGGCGGATCGGGGCGCACGAAGTCGGGGCCGACCGTGCAGCCTGCGAGACCGGCGCAAACCGCCAGATTGGTGATGCTACGGCCGAATGCGTGGAGCGGGTTCATCCCTCGGTCTCCTCTTCGTCGACGATCCGATCCGGGCTGTGGGTGTACTCGCGGAGGAAGACCTTCCGCAGCGCCGGGCCTACGATCAGCAGCATGATCGGACCGAGCAGCATGCCGCCGACCACGACCGTCGCCAGCGGCCGCTGCACCTGGCTGCCGATGCCCTGCGACAGGGCGGCCGGCAGCAGGCCGACGCCGGCCGAGAGGGCAGTCATCAGCATCGGGCGCATGCGCTGCTCTGCGCCGTTGAAGATCGCGTCGCCGAACGACTGCCCGCGGTTCAACAGTTCGCGGAAGTAGGTGATGTTCACGATGCCGTCCATGACGGCCACGCCGGCGAGGGATATGAAGCCGATCGCCGCGGAGACGCTGAAATCCTCTCCGGTGACGTAGAGCGCAATCACGCCGCCGCTGACGGCAAAGGGGATGCCGGCAAGGGCGACGAAACTGTCGCGCATGGTGTTGAACAGCCCGTAGAGCAGCACGAGGATCAGCACGAAGGTGATCGGGATGATGATCGCCAGCCGCTGCGTAGCCTGTTGCAGGTTCTCGAATTCGCCCGACCACAGGATACGGTACCCTGGCGGCAGCTTGATGTTGGCTGCCACCTTTTCCTGGGCCTCTGCGACGGTGCTGCCGAGGTCGCGGCCTCGTACGCTGAACTTGATCGGAATGTAGCGCTGGCTGCGTTCGCGATAGATGAAGGAAGCGCCGGTATCGAGGGAGATGTCGGCGACGTCGGTCAGCGGGACATAGGCATTGGCACCGCCGGATGTGGCGTAGCCGACCTTGACATCGTTGATGACGTCGATCGAATCGCGGAACGACGGCGCAAGGCGGACGGCGACCCCGAATTGACGATCGCCTTCGAGCACGGTCGTCGCCACGTTGCCGCCCATGGCCGACTGCACGATGGTGTTCACGTCGCCGGAGTTGAGGCCGTAACGTGATGCGCGTTCGCGATCGGTCCGAATGTTCAGATTGGGTTGCCCCAGCACCCGGAAGAGGCCGAGATCGGCGACGCCGGGCACGTCCTGCACCAGGGCCATGACCTGCTCGGCGATCTTCTCGATGGTGGCGAGATCGCTGCCGACGATCTTGATCGAGTTGGCCCCCTTCACGCCGGACAGCGCTTCCTGGACGTTGTCCTGGATGTACTGGGAAAAGTTGAAGCCGATGCCGGGCAGCTCCTGGTCGAATTCCTTCTGCAGAATGTCGGTCAGCTTCTCCTTGGTCAGGCCCGGCCGCCACTCGTCGAAGGGCTTGAGCGGCGCGAACAGCTCGACGTTGGAGAAAGGCGAGGCATCGCTGCCGTTATCCGGTCGGCCGTGCTGGGAGACGACAGTGATGATTTCGGGGTGCCGCAGCAGGATCTCCCGCATCTTGTCCGTCACGGTATTGCCGGCCTCGAGGCTGATGGTCGGCGGCATCGAAGCGCGGATCCAGAAATTGCCTTCCTCGAGCGCAGGCAGGAACTCGCTGCCGAGCCGGGTGGCGAGCACGCCGCTGGCGACGAGGAATGCCATGCCGATCGCGATGGGAACGGCCACGCGGCCGAGCGCCCATTGCAGGATGGGCGTGTAGGCTCGCCGGATCGCCCGGACGAAAGTGGTCTCGACTTCTTCAACGTGCGCCGGCAGGACCAGGGAGGCCAGCACCGGCGTCACCGTGAAGGTGGCGAGCAGGGCGCCGGTCAGGGCGTAGGCGTAGGTGCGCGCCATCGGCCCGAAGATCTGTCCCTCGACGCCGGTCATGGTGAAGAGCGGCAGGAAGGCCGTCACGGTCACGACGGCGGTGAAGAAGACGGCCCGGTCGACCTGCAGGGAACTGATGAAGATCAGGCGCAGGCGATCGGTCCACAGCTTGGTGGTGCTGCGGCCGCTGGTCGACGACGTCGGGTCGGGGCCCCAGAGCCCTTCGCTGAGATGCTGGAGCAGCCGTTGCCGGTTGGCCTGGCTGCTCTGGAAGTTGCGGAAGATGTTCTCGACCAGGATGACAGCCGAATCGATGATGATGCCGAAATCGACCGCGCCCACGGACAGCAGATTGGCGTCCTCGCCGCGCAACACCATGATCAGCACGGCGAAGAACAGGGCGAAGGGGATGTTGACGCCGACGATGATCGCGCTGCGCAGGTCGCCGATGAAGATCCACTGGATCAGGAAGACCAGCAGGCAACCGAAGATGAGGTTGTGCATCACCGTGTGGGTGGTCACGTCCACCAGCGTGCCGCGATCGTAGTAGGTCACGACCTTGACGCCCGGCGGCAAGGTGCCGTCGCTGTTGATCTTCTCGATCTCGGCTTCGACTTTGGGCAGGACCTCGTTGGTGTGCTGCGTCCTGCCCATGACGACGATCGCCGCTGCGATGTCGGGCTGGTGATCGCGGCCGGCGATGCCCAGCCGCGGCACGAAGCCGACCTCGACGGTCGCTACGTCCCTGATGCGCACCGGTACGCCGTTCGACTGGCTGAGGACGATATTTTCGATATCGCTGACCTTGCGGCCGTCGAGCAGGTTCTCGTTGCCGCCGTCGTCGATCAGGCCGACGCCGCGAATATTGACGCCCTGCTGGCCGATGCTGATCTCGCGGCCACCGACATTGATGTTGGCGTTGCCGAGAGCAGTGACGATCTGCGGGATCGTGACGTTGTAGGCTTCCAGCTTGTTCTGATCGACGTCGACGTTGAATTGCTTGGTCGTGCCGCCCCAGCTGTTGATCTGCACGACTCCGGGGATCGTGAGCAGCCGTCGCGCGACCACCCAGTCCTGCAGGGTCCGCAGGTTGGTGAGGCCGAAGTTGGGCGGACCGACGATCTGATAGCGCACGATCTCGCCGACCAGGCTCGATTGCTGGATCTGCGGAACCTGGGTGCCGGGAAGGTTGACGCCCTGTTGCAGGGCCACCGCCGCCTGGCTGTAGGCGGTCTGGTAATCCGTCCCGTACTTGAAGGTGACGCGGACGAAGCTCAGCCCATAGAACGACGTCGACCGGATGTTGACCACGTTCGGCGTCGGATAGAGCGCGATCTCCATGGGGATCGTATAGTACTTCTCCATCTCCTCGGCCGAGAGGCCCGGCGCCTGCGCGGTGACCTCCAGGATCACTGGCGCCGGGTTGGGATAGGCCTCGATGTTCAGTCGAGTGAACGCGAAGATGCCGGCGCCGATGAAGACGAGGACGGCCAGAACGATGATCGGCCGCCGCGTCAGGCCGAACTCGAGAATTGTTTTCAGCACCGCTTGCCCCGTTTCGGCTCAGTCGCTCGGACCGCCGACCAGCTTGTTGGTCAGGAAGAGTGCGCCGTCGGTGACCACGAGATCGCCCGGCCGCACTCCCTCCAGGATTTGAACGAAGCCGTTCTGCCGAAGCCCGATCTTCACATTGCGCTTCTCGAAGCGCAGGCGATCGGTTGTCAGCCATACCGTCATGGTGCCGTCGCCTTCGCGAACGATGGCATTGGCCGGGACGGCGAGCGTTTCGATCGGCGCGCCGATGCGAATGGTGAAGTCGGCGAACATGCCGGCGCGCAAGGCGTGGTCCGGATCGGCGATCTCGGATCGGACCATGGTCCGCCGCGTCTGCGGATCGACCGTCGCGCCGACGACACTGATCGTGCCGTCGAACGTCTTGCCCGGCAGGGCCGAAACCCGCGCCTGTACCTGCTGGCCGACCTGCAGGAGCGCACTGTCGGCTTCCGGGACATTGGCGATCATCCACATGGACTTGGCGTCGGCGAGCGTGATCGGCGCCGGCGCATTGCCGGGTTGCAGCAGCAAGCCGGGGGCGGCGTTGCGGGCGGTCACGTAGCCCGCGAGCGGACTGCGCACCATCAAGGTCGAGTCGGCCCTGCGCTCCGTGACGATCCTGTCCACTTCCTCATCGGTCTTGCCGTAGATCCTCATGACGTCACGGGCCGCACGCAGCGCGCCTTCGGCCGTCTGCTGGTCCGAGATCGCCTGGTCGACGTCTTTCTGGGCGCCGCCGCCGCCTCGGAGATTGTCGTTCACCCGTTTCAGGGTGCGATTCTGCAGGTTGAGGACACCTGCCGCCGCGATCAGCGCCGAGCTCGCCTGCAGCAAGTCGGGACTGTCGACCGTGAACAGGATCTGGCCGCGCTCCACCCGGTCGCCGAGATTCACGTTGGCGCTGATGACGCGGCCCTGATAGGGCGTGAAGACCTGCACCAGCGTGTTCTGGTTGAAGTCCATGTTGCCGACCGCCTTGCGGCTGATGTCGAAGCGGGCCTGGCCGACAGGGGCAATGGTGACGGTCTTGACCTGATCGGCGGTGAGCTCGACCTCGACTTTCTCGGCCTGGGCCGTCGCGCGCTCGGTGCGTGGCTTGGCCTGGCGCTGAGCGGTGGGTGCCGCGATCGGGCTCCAGACATAAAGCCCCGATGCCACGGCAGCCGCGATGACCGCCGCGACGATCAGCCAGCTGCGACGCGTTCGCGGCAAGGGGAAGCGGTGTGGCTGACTAGCCATCGGCCGATCCGACGAGCAGCATACGCCAGGTTGCAAACTCTACAGGCAACTTCAGCTCCCCCGCTAATTGCCCTCGGACAGCAGGAAGCCGAGGCCGCGAATATTGTCAATCCTGACGGTTGCATGACCGTCGTCCAAGACCTTGCGGAGTCGATGCAGGTAGACGTCGATCGATGCCGCGCCCTGCGTCCCATGTTTGCCGAAGATCAGGTCGGCCAGGGCGTCGCGTTTCACGACTCGGCCCGGGTTGCGCATGAGAAGCTCTAGCAACTCCAGCTCGCGTTCGCGGACGACCTGGATGTCGCCGCCGATCCGCAGCGTCCGGTTGTCGACGTCGAGTGCAACGTTGCCGGCGCTCAGGATATTGCTTTCCGGCGGATGGTGGCGGCGCAGCAAGGCATGCAACCGCGCGACGAGTTCCTCCGAGGAGAAGGGCTTCGTCAGATAGTCGTCGGCGCCGCTTTGCAGTCCCAGCACGCGGTCGTTGAGGCCATTGCGCGCGGTCGTGACGATGATCGGCACGGCAGAGGACCGCTTTCGGATTTTCTGCAGAAGGTCGATGCCGTCCTCGTCGGGCAGGCCGAGATCGAGCACGACGGCCGAGTAGTCGACGGATGCGACGGCCTTCAAGGCGGCTTCCGCCGTGGCGACCTCGTCGGAATCGAAGCCGGCGCGCGCCAGACGTTCTGCCGTCAGGTGACTGTACACGACATTGTCCTCGACGATGAGGATTCGCATCGACTGCTCCAGGAGCCCCGCCGACGTAGTAGCGCCGGCATCACGGGCGGGCAACGAATGGCATCGTCAGGTTCGTGTAATTCGCGCTGGTGCGTAAGCTCGGTGAAAGTTCCGTCGGGCAACTCTGTCTTTGCTGACAATGCCCTTACGCCGTGCCAGCGAGACGCTCAACCGACGATGGTTTTTTCCTCGACGACGTAGCTCTTGATGCGGCCGATGAACGTCGCGCCGTCGGCATGCAGCGCTTTCATCTCGGGCGAGGCAAGTGCCGTCTCGTAGCTCGCGCGGTCGGCAAACCAGAGCTCGGCGATGCCGTCGATCGACAGGTCGAGGGACGGGATGTCGGCGCGCGTCCGCTCGCCGCCGATATGGTTTTGCACATAGCGCAGCAGGCCCGGCACGATGCGAGCCAAAGGCGCATGAACCTCGACCCAATGGGTCATGAACTGCTCATGGCTCCAGTCGGGCCGGCGGGTCAGCAGGCCGATCGTCTTGATCATGGATGGCTGTCCTTCTGCGCCCCTATACTAGACCGATGATCCGGAATTCGGCGATTGTCGTTCTTCTTCTGCTTTGGGCTGGCGTCGCTTCGGCGCAGAACGTGAGCTTTCCGAGTGTGACGGTCGGCGCCAGCCAGGCCGGGCCGGAGGTGAGTGGCTGGGTGTCCAGGCCGGCGGGCGATGGGCCGTTTCCCGCGATCATCCTGGCGCACAGCTGCGCCGGCACGGGGCGTCATACCGACACCTGGGCGAAGCTGCTGGTGAGCTGGGGCTATCTCGTGCTCGCGCCGGACTCGTTCAATCCGCGCGGCACCAAGGCGGTGTGCACGACGCCCAACGTGGTAACCCCCAATATGCGCGTAGCCGATATCGCCGGCGCGCTCGACTATCTCGCGACGCGCCCCGACGTGATGAAGGGCAAGGTCGGCATCATCGGCCACAGCCACGGCGGATCGACGGTGATCCGATCGGCACAGAAGAGCTTCGATCTGGCGTCGCGCGGCCTTGCCGTCGGCGTGGCCTACTATCCCGGGTGCAACCCGCAGTTCGACGGCGGCATCGACATCCCGGTCCTGCTGCTGGCCGGCGACAAGGACGATTGGACGCTGGCGGATCGCTGCCGCAAGCTGGTCTCGAGCCTGGCCCACGGCGACCTCGTCGAGGCGGTCTACTACCCCGAGGCCTATCACAGCTTCGACGTGAAGGCCGCGGACCGCACCGTCCCCAGCGCCCCCGGTAAGCGGCACCACCTGGCCTACGACACCGTTGCCGCGCCCGATGCCGAGGCGCGGACCAGGGCTTTCCTGACGAAGTACCTGCGCTAGGTCAGCCGTTGCCGGCCAAGCCCATCTGGCGGCAGAGCAAGACCAGCGTTTCGTAGATCACATGGGCGCAGAGATGGGCCGCCATGCCGTTCACGTCCTGTGGCGGGCTCACCGTGTTGACGTCGACGGCGACGATATTGAGGTCGGTGAGGCAGCGCAGCAGGTCGATGCCTTCGCGTGCGCTGAGACCGCCCCAGGAGGGGGTGCAGACGCCTGGCGCGGTCGAGGGATCGAACACGTCCATGTCGAAGCAGAGATAGACTGGCCGTTTGCCGACCTTGTCTCGGAACTCGGCCATGCGCTGGGCAAAGCCGCCGCGCACCAGCTCATCGATCGACACGATCTTGTAGCCGAGGCTCATGGCGCGCGGCACGACACCCTGCGCGTAGGTCGTGCTGCGGATGCCGACATGCCACGAGAACTCCGGATCGACCAGGCCTTCCTCGGCGACATGGGTGAACTGGGTGGCGGAGTTGTACTTCTCCTCGGCGCCGTAGGGGTAGGAATCGGTGTGCGAATCGATATGGAGCGCCGCCATCTTGCGGTACTTCTTGCCGACGGCGCGGGCGACGGGAACGGTCACCGAGCCGTCGCCGCCGATGGTGATGGGCACCGCGCCGGCGCCGACGATGCGGTCGACCGCCTGTTCGGTGCGCTCGAAGGCGTCGACGATCTTGCTGGGCGTCAGCTTGACGTTGCCGCAATCGACCAGCCCCAGCGCCGAAACGGGATCGAAGTCGGCATGGGTCGGGTTGAAGCGCCGCATCAGGGCCGACTGCTGGCGCACCGAGTCGGGGCCGCCACGGGCGCCGATCCGCATATTGGTGCCGCAGTCGAACGGGATGCCCAGGATTGCCGCCTTGTTGCCCGGGCCGGGCCGGCCGTAGGGCGCGCCCATGAAGGTCATGGGCGAGGTGAAAAGTTCATCGTCGGCCAGACGGCCCAATGTGTGGTCCGAAGTCCGGTCCATGTCACTGCTCCGCAGAAAGGAAATCGTAGGCGACCAGGGTGTGTATCTTGGCCACGGCCAGCAGCTCGTCGACCAGGACGTATTCGTCGGGGCCGCCCATGTTGAACGGCGTGAGGCCCAGCACCACGGTCGGCACGTCGAACATGCGGTACCAGCGCGAGTCGGACCCGCCGACACGCATGTTGACGGCCGGTATCTCACCCAGCACTTCGCCCGCCACCTCGGCGGTCCGGCGCACGATCTCGTGGTCGGGCGCGGTGAAGGAGGGCTCGAAACGGCGGATCGCCTTCCAGGTCACGCCTTCCAATGGCGCCAGCCATTCGTCGAGCTGGCGGACCAGCACGTCGGTGGTGATGCCGACTGGCAGGCGGATATCGGCGCGGGCGATGGCATGGGTCGGCACCAGGTTGGGCGAGGTGCCGGCCTCGATGGTGCCGATATTCACCGTGACCCGCTGCAGGGTCTGCGATTCGCCTGAACCGGACAGTGGCTCGGAAATCGCCTTGGCATCGGCGATCGCGCGGGTGACGACGGGGGGCGCCTGGAAGGGCAGTTCCTCGAGATCCTTCAGACGGTCGAGCGCCGTGCGCAGCCGGTCGATGGCGTTGACGCCCCGGTGCACATGGGCGCCGTGTGCCGGTGAGCCGGACGCTTCGATTTCGACCCACATCAGGCCCTTTTCACCGAAGCGCACCACCTTGGGCGATCCGACATCGCCGCAGATGTTGGCGTCGCCGGCGGCGTGCGGGACGTGCTTCAGCAACCAGCCCGAGCCCAGCGAGCCCATATTCTCCTCGTCGCCGGCCAGGGTCAGCACGATCTCGCCCGACCAGGCGTCGCGGTTATCCGCCAACAGCCGGGCTGCCAGCAGCGAGCAGGCGATACCGCCCTTCATGTCGCAGACCCCGCGACCGTAGAGCTTGCCGTCCTTCAGCACACCGCCCAGCGGCGGTACGGTCCAGGGGAGGTTTTCCAGGAGCGGAAAAGTGTCGAGATGGCCGTTGAAGATCAGGCGCCGGCCGGGCTTGCCGCTCTTGATGCGGGCGACCAGGCTGACAACCCGCGGCTCGGGTTCGACGCGCTCGATTTCGATGCCGGGAATCTCGCTGAGCAGCGCCTCGGCAACGACTGCGACATCGAACGTGTCGCTCGGCGGGTTGGGCGAGGCGACGCCGACGAGGCGCTGCGTGACGGAGATCAACTGATCGAGCGAGCCGTCGACGCGGTTCGCCAAGTCGGTGCGCAGTTTATTCGACATCAGCGAGCCTGCAACCTGCGTTCCCAGAAACGAATGGCCATGGCGAGCGGCCAGCAGATGAAGAAGTAGACCACGGCGATGAAGGTGAAGGTTTCGAGTGGCCGGAAGTTCGTGGCCGAAAGCTCCATGCCGCGTCGCGTGATCTCGCTCACCGAGATGACGGCACCCAGCGAGGAAAACTTGATCAGCTGCACGAAGTTCGAGGCGAGCGGCGGCAGGGTCATGCGGATCGCCTGCGGCAGCACGATGCGGCGGAACGCCTGGAACGGCGTGAGGCCCAGCACCTGGGCGGCTTCGCGGTGTCCCTTGGGCACGCTCTGGATGCCCGAGCGATAGACTTCCGAGATGAAGGCCGCCTGGTAGAGCGCGAGGCCGATGATCAGGGCGACCAGCCCCTCGATGCGCACGCCGAACACGATCGGCAGTACGTAGTAGACCCAGAGCAACTGCACCAGGATCGGCGTGTTGCGGACCACTTCGCCGATCGAGACGCCGATCCAGCGCAGAGCACGGAACCGCGACATGTCGAGCAGGGCGATGATCAGCCCGCCCGCCATCGCGAGCACCAGGGTGATGGCGGAGATGATCAAGGTCATCTCCAGGCCACCCATCAGGAAGTCGAAGCTTCCCCAGACCGTGTCCCAGCGGAATTGATACTTGAACATGTTCTCCCCCTCGCAGGACGCGCCGCCGGGCGGCGCGTCCTTCGTCGTGTGCTACTGCGCCACGATCGGATCGAGCTTGTGCTTCTTGGCGTACTTCAGGAGCCGCCCGTCGAGCTTGATCGTGTCGACGAACAGGTTGACGTAGTTCAGCCAGATCTGGTCGCCCTGCGGCACGACATAGGCATAGGGCGTGATGGCGAGCTTTTCGTTGGGCAGGATGTAGGTCGCCCAGTCGAATTCGTCGGTCACTTTGATGGCCGTGGGGAAGTCGGTGATGATCACGTCGACGCGCTGGGCCACCAGCTCGGCCTCGCGCGTGTTGGGCGGCGCGACCGACACCATCTCGGCATTCTTCAGGTAGCCCTTCATGAAGGGCTCCATGTAGCTGCCCATCGACACCGCAGCCTTGACGCCCTTCTGGTCGATGTCTTCCCACTTCTTGATCTTGCTGTCCTTGCGCGTGACGGCATAGAGGTTGGTGAGGAGATAAGGCTTGGAGAACTCGACGGCCTGGCCGCGCTTCAGGGTGGCGCCGACGCCGAACATGCCGATCTCGCACTTGCCAGCCTGCAGGTCGGCGATGAACGAGCCGAAGCTCGATTCGACGATCTCGAGCTTGGCGTCGAGGTCTTTGGCGAATTCCTTGGCGAGGTCGGCATCGATGCCCTCGATCTCGCCGGTCTTGGGATTGCGGAACGAGATCGAGTAGTAGAGCGGGAACTGGCAGACCCGGACCTTCTTGCTCTTGGTGACCTCGAACAGGCGCGATTGCGTCTGCTGCGCTTCGGCCTCTTTGGTGGCGAACGTCGTCGCGAACAGGCCGACAGTACCGGCCAGAGCCATTGCTCCTAAAATCCTTGCAACACCCATGATCGGTCTCCCTTGTTGACCTTCCCGTTACTCTTCTTCGAACTGCTGCAGAAAGCGCTTGGCGCGCTCGGTCTTCGGTGCGTCGAAGAAGGCCGCGCCCGGCGCCTCCTCGACGATCTCGCCGCGGTCCATGAACACGGTACGCGTCCCGACATGGCGGGCGAATCCCATCTCGTGCGTCACCACCAGCATGGTCATGCCTTCCTGCGCGAGCTGGCGCATGACCAGCAGCACCTCGCGGCGTAATTCGGGATCGAGCGCGCTGGTCGCTTCGTCGAACAGCAGCACCTTGGGCGACATGGCGAGCGCGCGGGCGATGGCGACGCGCTGCTGCTGGCCGCCCGACAGGCGCGCCGGATAGGCATCGCGCTTGTCGGCGAGGTCGACCTTCTTCAGCAGGCCCTCGGCGATGGCGACTGCCTCATCCTTGGGCATCTTCTTCACCAGCATCGGCGCTTCGGTCAGGTTCTCCAGCACCGACATGTGCGGCCAGAGGTTGAAGTGCTGGAACACCATGCCGATATCGGAGCGCACGGCGCGTGCCGCATTCTTCACCTGACGGTCGGGATCGGCCGTGGCGATCGGCACGCCCTGCATGACGATGCGGCCCTCGCTCGGTGCTTCCAGCAGGGCAAAGCAGCGCAGCAGCGTCGTCTTGCCCGAGCCCGATGGCCCGACGATGCAGACGACATCGCGTTCCATCACCGGAAGGGAGACGCGTGTCAGCACCTGGTTGGTACCGAATCTCTTGGTGACGCTGTCGGCGAGAAGGAAAGGAGTACCGCTCATGTCTCTCCATAAGCAATTGCTATGCCTGCGGCGACAAGACTGCCGGATCGAATGGACATTTGCCAGTTGTAACGTCATCAATTGCAGAATTCGCAATAACCGTTCTTTATAGAGAAATGGACGTCAAGCTCCTCGAGGCCTTTCGGGCGGTCGTCGACCATCGTTCGGTGACGGCGGCGGCGACGGCCATGGGCGTCACGCAGCCCGCCGTCAGCACCCAGATCGCCCGCCTGGAAGAAGTGGTCGGCTTTCCGCTGTTCGAGCGCGCCGGTGGGCGATTGAAACCGACACCGGAGGGCGTGCTGTTCTATGCCGAGGCGAGCCGCGTGCTGGGCGAAGTCGATCGCCTGGAGGCGGCGACGGCGCAGATTCGCGAAGGCCAGTCCGGCCGCCTGGTGATCGCAAGCCATCCCTCGGCGGCGATTTCCCTGCTGCCGCCGCTGGTCGCGTCGTTCGTTGCCGAACGGCCGGGGGTGGCGGTCCGGATGATCTCGCGCCATTCCGATGTCGTGAGCCAGCTTCTGCCGAGTGAAAGCTTCGATATTGGCATCGCCGAATTGCCGATCGACGAGAGCCAGGTCGAGGTGCGGCGCTACAGCATGCGCTGCGTCGCCATCCTGCCGCCGCGCCATGTGTTGACGTCGCGTCGCGTGCTGACGCCACAACTGCTTGCCGAGCATCCCGTGGCGATGCCGGCGCGATCGCACCAGGTGCCGAACCGCATTCGCGCGATCTTCGGGGCGGCCGGCTTCCAGTTGAACGGCGTCATCGAGGCCGAGTTCTTCGCCACGCTCTGCGGTCTGGTCGCTGCGGGCGCCGGCTGGTCGATCGTCGATCCCCTATCGGCCCAGAACTTCGCGCATCTCGGCCTGGTGGCACGGCCCTTCGAGCCGGCCATCACCTACGATATCGGTGCCTTCTGGCGCCGCGACCGCGAGCCCTCGGTGCTGGCAGCGGCGTTTCTCGAAATGCTCGACAACAAGTTGAATGGATGAGTGCCGTCATGCGTTTGGATACCGATCTGGCCGGCCGTCTCGCAGTCGATGAGCTGCTCTGGAAGGACTTCAACGACATTTGCGATTGCGGCGGCAGGCTCTCCGGCACCGAGAGTGAGAAGCGCGCTTTTGCCTTGCTGCGCGAACGCGTGAAAGCCGCATCGCCGGCCAATTCGGGACGTTCGATCCCCGTGCCGTACAATGGCTGGCGGTCGAAGTCGGCAACGCTCCGGCTGCAGGACGGCAGCTTTGCCCCCTGCCATCCGCTGGTGCGCACCATCGCTACCCCCGGCGACGGCCTCACCGCCGAGGTGATCGATCTCGGCCGCGGAACGCCCGAGGAGTTCGACGCGCACAAGCAGCAGATCAACGGCCGCATCGTGCTGGTGCGTCATGAGCTGATGTTCGCCGCCGGCACCATTCACCGCCGTCGCAAGTACGATATGGCGCGGGCCAATGGCGCCGTGGGGTTCCTGATCGCCGGCCCGTTGCCGGGCCATGTCGTGGCCGGATCCTCGGGGCGCGAATCGGGCGGCGGCATTCCCGCCCTCGGCATCGCGCCGGAGACGGCGGCCAAGCTCGCCCGCAGCGCGGCGGGTTTTCCCAAGGTCACGATGACCATCGAGACCGACGAGGCGCCGGCCGAGACCGAGACGCTGGTCTACGACTATCCCGGCCAGACCGACGAATGGGTCGTGCTGTCGGCTCATGTCGACGGTCACGACCTTGCCGAGAGCGCGATGGACAACGGCACCGGCCTGGCCTCGGTGCTGGCCGTCACGCGCCTGCTGGCACCGCACGTGGCGTCGTGGCGTCGCGGGCTGCGCGTGATGTTCTTCAGCGTCGAGGAGTGGGCGCTGACCGGCTCCGCGCAGTACGTCCAGAATCTCGGAGAGGCCGAACGGGCAAAGGTCGCGCTCAACGTCAATCTCGACTCGGTGGCGGGCAGCCCCCATCTCGCGGCGCTCACCAGCGGCTTCGGCGGTGTCGAGCGCTTCCTGCTGAGCGTGGCCGAAGCCAACGGCCAGAACCTGCGCACGGTGCGGCCGCTGATGACCAACTCCGACCACGCCAACTTTGCGGCCGGCGGCATCCCCGCGATCCGCCTCGTCGCGGGCTTCGACGATCCGTTGGCGCATTTGCGCGTCGTGCTGACCCCGGCCGACACGCGCGACAAGGTCGCCCAGAGTGAGCTGCGCCAGGCAACTCAGCTCACGGCGGCACTGGTCGCCGCCGCGTGCAACGCCGATCCGGCGGAAGCCGCCAAGTGGCGCACCAGGCCGTAACCCTGGTCACACCTGGGTCTTGAAGCGCTCGATCAGCCATTGCGCGGCCGGCCCGGGCGGCGTGTCGGTGCGGTACAGGATCTTCAGCGGATAGGTGTCCTCCGACCATTCCGGCAGAGCCAGCCGGATCAATCGGCCGGCGTCGAGATCGCCCTGGACCATCGGCGCCGGCATGTTGCCCCAGCCGACGCCTGCCAGCAGCAGCGCATGCTTGGCGCCGAGGTCGGCCAGCCGCCAGGTCTTCATGCTGAACACCCCGAAATCCTGACCTTCGGTGAGCTTCGACCGGTCCGTCAGAACGAGCTGGATGTGATTGCGGGCCGCCCCCGGCGTGAGAGTTCGCAGGCGCGCCAGCGGATGGAACGGTGCCGCCACCGGGACGAGCCGCACGCCGCCTATGGCGATATGTTCGAGGCCGGCAACATCGACATGGAGAGGGCCGCTGATCCCCACGGTCGCCTCACGGTCGCGCACCAGCTGAGTGACGGCCCCCAGCGTCTCGACATGAAGGCGGAGGGGTACCGTGGGGAAAGTCGTCTGGAAGGCCTGCAGGGCATCGACCAGGCGACTGGTCGGCAGCATGACATCGACGGCAAGGGAGATCTCGGCTTCCAGCCCCTCGAGGAGGCCTTTCACTTTGGCGCGCAGCATGTCGACGCCGTGAGCCACCACGCGGGCCTCCGCAACGACAGCGCGGCCAGCCTGCGTCAGCTCGGGCTTGCGTGTCGCCACCCGGTCGAACAGCGGCAGGCCGAGCTGAGCCTCGAGATTGTCGATGGCGTAGGTGATCGCCGAGGTCGCGCGGTTCAGCCGCCGGGCTGCCGCGGCAAAGCTCCCGGCATCGACCACCGTCAGCAGGACCTGCAATTGGCTGAGAGAAGGGCTTCCAGGTTCTGACATTTCAGATTTACTGAAAAGATCGTTAAGTATTATACTGATTTTCAGGAATGCCGGTAGGCCCTACTTACGTCCTCGTCATGAGGAGGACGTTACCCATGAAGAATTCAAACCGGGCCGTCGTATCGGTCCATGAGGCCTTTCGAACTCTCGAGGGCGACGGGTTCGAAGTCCGCCGCGCCATTCCGTCGAATGCCTACGAGGCGATCGGCCCGTTCATTTTTCTCGACCAGTTCGGCCCGATCGATGTTCGGCCGGGCGAGGCCAAAGGCGCGTCGGCGCATCCGCATGCCGGCATCGAGACCCTGACCCTGCTGCTGGAAGGCAGTCAGCGCCACAAGGACAGCCTCGGCAATACCAGCGCCATGCGCCCCGGCGAGGTGCAGTGGATGCGTGCCGGTCGTGGCGTTATCCACGATGAGGGGCCGGACGAAGCGATGCGTCGCGACGGCGGCCACGTCCATGGCGTGCAGCTCTGGATCAACATGCCCAAGGGCGAGAAGCATGCCGCGCCGTCCTACCGGCACGTCCAGGCGTCGGAGATCCCGACCTTGCAGACCCGCGACGGCCGTGTCCGCACGCGCCTCGTCGCCGGCACGCTCGGTGACCTGGTCGGACCGATCGCGACGACCGGACGGCCTTTTGTGATTCACACGTCGCTGAAAGCCGGCGCCGAGACAGTGCTCGAAGCCGGGACGCCCGCCGAACTCGCCGCCTACGTCATGGTCGGCGCCGTGAAGATCGGCAACGGCGGCGGCCGCAGCATCGAAGCTGGCCAGCTGGCACGCCTGTCGGCCGGAGACCTCGTCGCGATCGCGGCGAGCGAAGACAGCGAAGTGCTGCTGATCGGCGGCGATCCGCTCGATGCACCGATCCTGCGCCACGGACCGTTCGTCATGAACTCGATCGACGAGCTCGAGCGTGCCGTCCGCGACTACCACGCTGGCCGCATGGGCCGCATCGAAGCCTGAGTTTCCTCAACCCCAACCCTCAACAGTGAAAGACGAGTGGAGAGTGTGATGACCAAGGTTCTTGTTCTCTATTATTCGAGCTACGGCCATATCGAAACGATGGCCAAGGCGGTTGCCGAGGGTGCGCGCGAGGCAGGCGCCCAGGTCGACATCAAGCGCGTGCCCGAGACGGTGCCGGAAGCGGTTGCCAAGGGCGCTCACTTCAAGCTCGATCAGGAAGCGCCGGTCGCCAAGATCGAAGACCTTGTGAACTACGACGCGGTGGTCATCGGTACCGGCACGCGCTTCGGCCGCATGTCTTCGCAGATGGCGAGCTTCCTCGACCAGGCCGGCGGGCTTTGGGCCAAGGGCGCCCTGCACGGCAAGGTGGGCGGCGCTTTCACCTCGACGGCGACCCAGCATGGCGGCCAGGAGACGACGCTCTTCGGCATCATCACCAACCTGCTGCACTTCGGCATGGTGGTCGTAGGGCTGGATTACGGCCATGCCGGCCAGATGACCCTCGACGAGATCACCGGCGGCAGCCCCTATGGCGCCACCACCATCACCGGCGGCGCCGGCCAGCGGCAGCCCTCGGAAAACGAACTGGTAGGGGCGCGCTATCAGGGCCGAAAGATCGCGGTGACCGCGAAGAAGCTCGCGGCCTGAGGTCCACGCATCGGACAGGAACGACGGGAGCGGTCGGCGGCAACGCCGGCCGCTCTTGTCGCTGTTACCAGGACGGTGAGGCCTCGAAGCTCGCGGGGGCCGTCGTCACGCGTTCGGCAGGGTGCGCGCTGGCATCGAACAGGTATCGCGTGCCTATGGCCGATTGGCTGACGCGCTCGCCGTAGGCATTGGCCAAGGCATGCAGTGCCCGCCAACCGGTGCAATGGCCGGTGATGAAGTAGGCGACGTCGAAGGGGCCCAGGCTCTCGACCGTCTGCGGGATCAGCCGCTCCATCACGCCGCCGAGATGCAGGCCGCCCATCACTGCATGGATGGGAATGTCGGGAAAGAGCCGGCGGACCTCGGTGCAAACGTTGACGATACCGGCATGCGAGCAGGCGCTGAACACGATCAGGCCGAGATCGCGCACGTTCACCACGAGCATGCGCTCGTCCATCAGGTAGGGATCGGGCCGCCACTCCTCCGAATTGTCGCGGCGGCAGAGATGATCCTCGCGTCCGGTCTCGAACGAAGTCACGCGCGGGATTTCGCCGCTGTAGTAGAAATGCCCGTCGAGCAGCAAGCGCGCGTCACCGTCGTTCGAGACCCGGGCGCCCCAGGCTTCGAGCTGCGCCGGCGTGGGCACGCGGGCGGCGGGGAAGATCGTGCCGTTCTGCAGCAGCACGCCGCGCTCGTTGAACATGCCGGGATTGACGTTGACCGTCACATTGCCCTGGCCGCGGCGGGCGACGATGGCGCCGACCGCCGCTTCGAGCGCACCCATATGATCCCAATGGCCGTGCGTGATGGCCACCTCCTCGACCGTGCCGAGATCGAGCGCGAGGTTGCGGCAGTTCCTCAGGAACGCCGCACCTTCGGTCCCGGTGTCGAACAGCAGCACGTGCTCTTTTGAGCCCTGACGCGTCGTCAGCCTGAGCCCGTAGCCGAGATTGGCCACCAGCAGGGTGGTGCCGGAAATCTCCTGCGCGCCCGCCTGCATGATATTGGCGAGCTCCGACACAGCGAAAGGCGGCTTGCTGGCGTAGGTGTCGCTGACATTGTCGGTGATGACGTCGACAGTGAGTTGATCGACGGCGACGAGCGAGGGGGCCATGCGGCTCTGCTCCTAGGATTTGAGGAATCTCAGCAGCAGCCGGTTGACCTCGTCCGGCTGCTCCTGTTGTACCCAATGGCCGGCGCCTTCGACCAGATGGATTTGTTTCATATTGGTGCAGGCGCTTTGTTGCATCTTCGTGAGAGCGCCCGGCGACTGGTAGTTGCCCCAGTCGCTCTTGCCCGAGATGAAGGTCGAGGGCTGGTCGATGGTGCGGCCGGTGAAGATCTCGAGTTCCGGGGTTACACGGCCGCTGGTGCGCGCGCGATACCAGTTCAGTCCGCCCTGGAAGCCGGTGCGCTGATATTCGCCGCTGTAAACGCGGAGGTCCGAGTCGGGCAGCCACGTGTTGGCCGCGATTTCGGCGGCGCTCGGCATTTCCTTGGCGACTGTCTCGGCCATGCCTTCGGCCAGATCCATGATGTAATAGGTCGGCATCTTGGCCAGCTCTTCGGCCGTCCAGCCTTTCAGCTCATGCGGCTTGTTCGCTTTCCAGTCGGCGCTCTTGTAGTGGTAATAGGCGCGCAGGAAATCGTGCAGGCCTTGCTTGGCATGCCACTGGTTCTCGTTGGCTTCGCGTGTCGATTGATACCACTGGTAATGCTTGCGCGGCCGCGGCAGCGCCGCCATCGCCGCGTGAATGTCCGGCGCCGCAGGTGCCGGCGGCTTGCCGGCAGTGTCGAAGGGCACAGCGGCAGGGCCGCCGAAGGGCGCACTCATCAGCACCATGCGCTTGAAGATGTCCGGCCGGGCGAGGGCTGCATAGGAGGCGACCGACGCGCCGAAATCGTGGCCGACGGCAGCCTCGGCGGTGCGATGGCCCAGCGCATGGAGCACGCCGATCGCGTCGCGCAGCAGGTTGACGAAGCGAAAGCCGATCTGGTCGGCGTCGTAGTCGGCATTCCATCCCGTCGTGCGGCCGTAGCCGCGCAGGTCCGGCGCGATCGCGTGATAGCCCGCGGCGCCCAGCGCCGGCAGCACCTTGCGCCAGCTATAGGCAAGCTCGGGAAAGCCGTGGAACAGGATCACGGCCGGTCGATTGGGGGAGTTCGGACCGGGCTGCTCGAAGCCCGCCTCGAGCACGTGGATATCGAGGCCGTTGATGCCGGGCAGGATGCGACCGCGCACGTCGGCGGGCAGGACGGAAGAGGGAAGCGGTTCCATGAGTTTCAAGTCCGAGGGTTGAATGAACAGGAGCGCGAGCCTACTTTGCGGGAGTCGAAAAAGGCAGGCCGGTGTGGTTTAGCCCGGCGCCGTCGTCCGCTCTGCGGGCATCGGTCCTGACGGGAGCGTCGCTCCCTTGCCCCACGACCTCGCGCCCGCGCACTTCCGCGCCGGTGAACGATAGGACGTGGACCATGCAGCAGCAGATTTCCGTGATCACTCTGGGCGTCGCCGATCTGGTGCGCTCCAAGCGTTTCTACCTCGAAGGCTTCGGCTGGAAGCCGGTCTTTGAAAATCCCGAGATCGTCTTTTACCAGATGAACGGCCTGGTGTTGGGCACCTGGCTTGCGGCCGCCCTGGAGTCCGACGTCCGGCGGGAGAGCCGATCCCCCGGAGCCTTCAGTCTGGCGCACAATGTTACGTCGCAAGAAGGTGTTCAGCCTTTGATCGATCGACTGGCGCAATTCGGCGGCCGCGTGTTGCGGTCGGCCGATGCGCCGCCGCACGGCGGTTTCCGCGGCTACGTCGCCGATCCCGACGACCACGCCTGGGAAATCGCCTGGAATCCCGCCTGGCCCATCGCCGAGGACGGCCGCGTCACTTTCGCGATCTGAATAATATTCAACTGAATAGTTGAATGATCCGGTCGGGGCGCTATATTCAACTATATGGTTGAAGATAAAGCTCCCGCCCTGGACCGCGTGTTCCGTGCGCTCGCCGATCCGACCCGTCGTGCCATGTTGCGCCGGCTGGCCGATGGCGAGCGCAGCGTGGGCGAACTCGCCGAACCGTTCGACATGTCCTTCGCTGCCGCCGCCAAGCACGTGAAGGTACTGGAGGAGGCGGGGCTGCTTCATCGCAGCATCGAAGGGCGCACGCATCGCTGTCGCCTCGAAGCAGGCCCGCTGGCCGAGGCCGATCGCTGGCTCGCCCATTACCAGCGCTTCTGGATGGGGCGTCTCGACGACCTCGAAACAGCGCTGCTGCGCCACATCCACCGGAACAAGAGGAGACGCAAATGACTGCTGCCTCGGACAAACACGGCGACAAATACGGCCAGATCGTCGGTCCCACCGAAGTGCGCTTCCAGCGTTTGCTGCCCGGGCCGGTCGAGATGGTCTGGGCGTTCCTCACCGATTCGAGGAAGCGCGGCGAATGGCTAGCCTCGGGGCCGATGGACCTGAAGCCCGGCGGCAAGGCGCGGCTTTCCTTCAAGCATGCCGATCTCTCGCCCAACAAGGCGCCGGCGCCGGAGAAGTACAGGAACCTCGATGCCAAGGGCCACGAAAGCGACCACGAGATCATCCAGGTCGAGCCGCCGCGGCTGCTGGCCATGACGTGGCCGAGGAATTCAGAGGTGACCTTCGAACTGACGCCACAGGGCGACCAGGTGCTGTTGACCGTCACCCATCGTCGTTTGGCGAGTCGCGACGACATGATCGACGTATCGGGCGGCTGGCACAGCCATCTCGACATCCTGGTCGAGCGCGCCAACGGCCGCGTCCCGCCGGCCTTCTGGACGGTGTTCGGCGACCTCGAAGAGGAATACGACAGGCGCTACCCCAAGGGCTGACGCATCTGCATTCGTTGTGCATTGTCGCGTTCTCGCCGATATACTCAGCACCGGGGTGAGTAGTTGGCGGAGTAGCGTCGGGTGGCAATGGGCGACACGAGACTGTTCGATACGATCGGCACCCTTTATGACTGCGTGACTGAGTCCGACCTTTGGTCGGACGCGCTGGGCCGAATCTCCGAACTGACCGACAGCGTGATTGCCATGCTGGCCGTCATGGACATGTCGAAGAAGACGACGCGCTTCTCCGCCGTCCACGGCGACCCGGTGGTGCTCGAGCCGCTGATCACCACCTACGCCGCCCATGTGCCGTTCTTCCCGATCCTGCCCAAGTTCGAGATCGACGTGCCGCTCGACTTCGATGAGATGTGCGCTCTCTACGGCCCGGACGGCCATGAGGTCTGGCACGCCAGCCGCACCTATATCGAATGGATGCGGCCCAACCGGTTCCGTACCGGCTTCAATCTCGCGGTGATGAAGCGCGACGACTGTGTCGGCGCGCTCACCACCATCACCCGCGATGATGCGCCCTCGACGCCGGCCGGCCAGGCGTCGCTGTCGCAGCTTGCCCCCCATATCCGGCGCGCCGTGACGATCACCGACCTGTTCGAGGCCGAGCGACGCAAGGCTGCGCTCTTCCAGGAGGTGATCGACAATCTGGTGCACCCGGTGCTGATCGTGGCCAGCGACATGCGTCTGCTCTATGCCAACCCGGCCGCCGAGACGCTGCTGCGCGCCGAGACCCTGGTCCGCCAGAACGAGGGGCGGCTTGCCATGGCCTATCCTCCGGCCCAGTCATCGGTCGTCCATGCCGTGGCTCTCGGGCATCGCGACGAAGTGCTGCTGGGGGCGGTCGGCATCGGCGTGCCGCTGGTCAGGACGGAACGGCCCTCAATCGTCCATGTATTGCCATTGGCGCGGCGGCAGACGCCCCGACTAGCGCCAAGGGCGGCGGCAGCGATCTTCATCGCCGCCCCGGGGACCAACCCGATACCGGCCATCGAGGCGATCGCGGCCTTGTTCGGTCTGACGGCCGCCGAGAAACGGATCGCGGCGCTCGCGGCCGACGGTCTCACGCGCAGCGAGATCGCCGAAGCAAGCGGCGTGTCCGACCACACGGTCAAGAGCCAGCTCCGCGTCGTCTACGACAAGACCGGCACGCGCGACCAGCGGCAGCTCCAGCTTCTGATGCGCGACCTCACACCGCCACTCGGGACCGCACGGCCGGACAAGAGCTGATCGCGGTTTCTCGCCGGTTTCACCCTCGTTTTCACCCCATGGGGTGATGCCGACTCCCCGACCTTCACGATATTGCCGCGCGCTGCAATGTCGTCGGGGAGAGTGCGCGTGTCGGTCAGTCGCTGGAAGCTCCATTTGTCGGTGTCGGCTCTTGCGATCCTGGCCACGACGGCATCGGTATCGGCACAGAGCATCTGGACCGGTGCAATCGACGACAACTGGTTCAACGCCGGGAACTGGGCGCCGGCAGTGCTCCCCACCGGACCCACCTGGGTCAACTCCATTACCCCGGGACCCGTCATCGACGGCGGGCCGGCAGTGTCCCTGACGGGCCTTACGGTCATTGCCCGGGATATTGGCACGACGGGCGGCCTGGTTGTTCGCAACGGCGGGTCCCTTKCCACGGAGKCCGCCMGGATCGCGTTCTCACCTGGTTCGATCGGGACGGTGATGGTCGATGCGGGAGGCTGGAACGTCGACACCAGCCTCGTTGTCGCCAGCGCCGCCAGCGGCACGTTGACGATCGTCCATGGCGGCACGGTCACGACCGGCACCTATCTCACGATCGCCGACCAGGAGATCGCCTCAGGTCTCGTGACCGTCGACGGTCCGGGATCGGCCCTGACCGTGGGGCAGGCGCTCGAGATCGGATGGACCGGCAAAGGCACGCTCGATATCCGTAACGGCGGCGTCGTGATGAGTGGAGAGGGACGTATCGCCACGAATGAAGGTTCATCCGGCATCGTGACGATCGATGGTGCCGGCTCGCGCTGGACCAGCAGTGGAGTCGTCAAGATCGGCACTTTCGGCAATGGCATCGTGACGGTCCGCAATGGCGGAGCGATCTCTGCGGCTGGCGGTATCACCATTGCGACGGACGCTCAGGCCACAAGCGCTCTCAATATCGGCGCGGCCGCCGGCGATGCTGCGGCGGCGCCCGGCACGGTGCAGGCCGCGACCATCCAATTCGGCGCAGGGGATGGCAGGCTCGTCTTCAACCACACCAGCGCGGGCTACTCTTTTGCGCCGGCTATGTCTGGCGACGGCAGGATCGACCAGATTGCCGGCACGACCATCCTGACCGGAGATTCTGCCGCGTTCACGGGGGCGACCAGGGTGAGTGGCGGCCAACTCATCGTGAACGGTTCGCTCGCCGGGTCGACTGTGACTGTCTTTGGTGGTGTGCTCGGCGGCACAGGCACTTTGGGCAATGTCGGGATTCATCCCGCCGGCACGGTGGCGCCCGGCTTTGCGTCGATCGGTACGCTGACTGCCGCCAATTTTGGCCAAGCTCCGGGGTCGATCTATCAGGTCGAGCTCGCCTCCAACGGGACGGGCGACCGCATCAATGTCACCGGCGTCGCCGAGCTCGTCAACGGCTCGGCCCTGCAGGCCGTCAAGGCGGATGGCGGCCCCTACGTGCTCGGCACACGCTATACGGTGCTGACGGCCAATGGCGGCATTCTCGGGACCTACACGCTTACGGGCGACACGCAGATCACGACCTTCCTGGGTTTCGTGGCGGCCTACGATCCCAACAACGTCTACCTCGACGTGCTGCAGGTCCGGCCGTTCACGGCGGCCGCACAGACTGCCAATCAGCTCAACACGGCCGCAGGGTTGGGGACCTTGCCGGCGGCAGGCCCTCTGACGTCCGCGATCCTCAATCTGCCCAACGATGCCGCGGCACAGCAGGCCTTCGATCAGCTGTCCGGCGAGGTCCATGCCTCGGCCAGGAGCGTGCTCCTGTCCGACAGCCAGTTCGTGCGCGATGCCGCATTCGGCCGGCTGCGCATCACGTCCGGCAGTCCCGGCACGGCGGTGGCCGAGGCAGCCTGCGAGGCGGCGACCTCGTGTGCGGTTCTGGACGAGGTGACCTTCTGGACGCGCGGCTTCGGGTCGTGGGGGCGCTGGAACAGTGACGGCAATGCCGCAACGGTCTGGCGCGACACAGGCGGCGTCTTCGTGGGTGCGGACATGCCTGTGATGGAGGTCGGCCGAGCGGGCTTGCTCATGGGCTATAGCCGCACCAGCTTACAGGTCGCCGACCGCAACTCCACCGGCTCCAGCGACAACTTCCATCTCGGTGTCTATGGCGGGGCGCAGTGGGGCGATCTCGCCCTGCGCGGAGGCTTTGCCTACACGTGGCACACCCTGTCCACGGTGCGGTCCATTGCGTTCCAGGGTTTCGCCGATACGGCCAAGGGCAACTACACGGCGGGCACCACGCAGGTCTTTGGCGAACTGGGCTACGGTCTGCGCTTTGGCGGCGCGGCCTTGGAGCCGTTCGGCAACGTGGCCTATGTGAGTCTGCGGACCAACGGGTTCAACGAGACCGGCGGAGCGGCGGCGCTCACGAGTTGGGGCGCCGTCAACGACGCGACCTTCACCACCCTGGGTCTGCGTGCCTCGACGGACTTCTCCGTGGGCGGCGTCATGGCGACGGCGAAGGGGAGCGCCGGCTGGCGGCATGCCTTTGGCGACACGACGCCGGGCGCGACCTTCGCCTTTGCCGGTGGCGGGGCGTTCACCGTGTTGGGCGTACCGATCGCGCAGGATTCGGCCGTGATCGAGGCCGGTGTCGATGTCCGCCTCGCGCCAAACGCCAGCCTTGGCCTGTCCTACGGCGGACAGTTCGGCTCCGGCGCCCTCGACCAGTCCGTCCGCGGTAGCGTCAGCATCAAGTTCTAGATCTCAGAGACGCGCTGCTTCGTTGAGCATCATGGGTTGGCAATCTGGTGCTCGTAGCGCGGTTCGTCGCTGAAGATCACCTGGCTGCGGGCGTAGGTCTCGCGTTCGAGACAGAAGCGAAAGTCGGTCATCGTCGGTTCCAGCCCGTAGTCGCGGCAGGCGTCGCGCGAATCCGCGGTCATGCGGGCCAAGGCGAAGGCAAGCTCGGGCCTGTTCCACTCCAGGGCACGCGTCGTTTGTGACAGGCAGTATTCGTAGCCGGCGGATGCCCGTTCGATTCCCTGCCCCTGGCAAATACGTTCCGCCTGGCTCTGTGCCGAGGCAGGGGGGACGGACGGGATGGTGGCAACGGCGATAGCGACCAGCAGCGTGCTACCGAGCGCGAGGCCGGCCCAATGGTGGCTGCGAGTCATGGACTCCTCCCACGCTGATGGAATGGACTTGGTACTGGAGAAACGTGCCGGCAAGGGCGGGGTTGCACTTGTCCACTTTCCGCCGCAATTGCGGCGTGGTTCTTACCGCGCATGATCGTTTCTCGTCTGGGGATCCTCCGCCGTTGGCTGCGCTCGCGGATCCGTCGCTATCGCGTGCAGCTCGCCCTGACCCTGCGTATGACCCTGGCGGCGATCCTGGGCCTGATCCTGGCGCAGCTTCTCGACTTACCGCTGCCGCTCTGGACGGTCTTGACCGCCCTGATTGTGACCCAGATGAGCGTCGGCCGGTCGCTCAAGACCTCCATCGACTACATGTTGAGCACGATCGGCGGCACCATCTATGGAGGCGCGCTCGCCATCCTGATTCCGCACAAGAGCGAATGGTCGCTGCTGCTGGTCCTGTTCCTGGCAGTGGCACCGCTGTCCTTGCTGGCGGCGCTGAAACGCAATCTCAACGCCGTTCCCGTGTCGTCGATCATCATCGTGCTGATGCCGGCGATCGCCCACGCCGGCGGTCCGCTCGAGGCTGCGATCTTCCGGGTTTTGGAAGTGACCCTGGGTGTCATGGTCGGGCTGCTGGTTTCCTTTCTCGTGCTGCCGGCCGGAGGACATCGGCTCGGCCGGCAGGAGGCCGCCCGCGTCATGGATCTTCTGGCCGAGGTGCTGGCGCGTCTGCTGCCCGGCAAGGTGGCCGATGTCGAGGCCGAGGCGCTGGCGCGGCTCTACGAGCGGATCGCGCTGGCCTTGACCGACCTCGCTATCTGTGCGGCCGAAGGCGAGCAGGAGCGAAAGGCGCGGCTGTCCGCGGAGCCCGATATCCGACCCTTGCGCGAGACCTTGGCGCGATTGCGCCAGGATGTGGTCACGGTCCGGCGGGTCGTGCGCGGCGATCCTTGGCCCGAACCATTGCATTCACGGCTGGGGCCGAAGCTGGTCGAGGTCGGGCGCGCCGGTGGCGAATATCTGCGGGCAGGTTCCATCGAACTGGTTGCCCGCCGGCCGCCGCCGTCGTCCGCGCGGCTGGAGGCGGCGTTCGTCGCCGCGGCGAAGGAGATCGCGGCCTTGCGCAGCGAAGGGCTGACCCGTGTCTTGCCCGACGACATGGTCGGGCGCTTCTTCGCCCTCTCTTTTTCGCTCGACCAGATGCGGCGCAACCTGCGCGAACTGGACGGTCAGCTCGAGCGGTCGGCGGGCGATCACTAGCCGGGAGGCCTCGGCAGGGGCAATTGCAGGCTAGTTCACCATTCCCAGGAACTGCCTGAGCTCGACGGTCTTCGGGGAGGTGAACAGCTCTTCCGACGGGCCGGATTCATGGACCCGGCCTTGATGCATGAAGATCAGGCGGTTGCTCACGCGGCGGGCGAAGGCCATCTCGTGGGTGACCATG
>BFBZ01000015.1_pt31 | contig 47068 bp, 50 predicted proteins | sample 1888401 | NCBI WGS metagenome assembly BFBZ01 (sample SAMD00112614, study PRJDB3348) | symbiont metagenome | host: Chara braunii | reverse complement strand
CGCCGGGCCCAGTCTTCGAGCGTGGCAGCAGGATAGTTGTCGCGGTACTGGCCGCCCGGTCCATGGCCCCGCACGTAGACAAAATCAGCGGTCCGTCGCCACGGCGCCGGCGCGTCGTGATGGTCTGACAGACACAGCGAAATATTGGCATCTCTCAGCAGGCGCAGGATCGTTGACGTATACCAGCTCGGGTGACGGAACTCGAAGCTGTAGCGGCGATGCCGGGGCAGCAGCGCCAGGAATCCGGCGAGCCTGTCGACATCCAGCTGGAATTGCGGCGGCAGCTGAAACAGCACGGGGCCGGCCTTATCRCCGAGCAACGCCAGCCGGCTTTCCATCAGCTCCAGGCTGTTGACCGAGCGCGCCGACAGACGCTTCCAATGGGTGATGAACTTGGACGCCTTCCAGGCGAAGACGAAGTCCGGACCTGTCTGATCGTGCCAGCTGCGGACAGCAGCTTCMGTCGGTGTTCGATAGAACACACCGTTCAACTCGGTGGTCTCGAATTGGCTGGCGTAATAGGGCAGCTCATGGCGGATCAGCAGACCGGACGGAAAGAAGGCGCCGCGCCAGGATGCGTAGTGCCAYCCAGATGTGCCGACCACGATCCGCGCCATCCTCACCTCGCCGGGCAARTTCTCCCACTCATAAGCCTGCGGGCGGGACTGRGTTCCTGGATCGGGGGACAGAATACGTGGCCAGCGGTGCGGCCAGGCGGCGGGACGTCCAGGTAAATTCTAGCGATCTGCAGGCTGCAGGCGCGGAGCGCTCAACAGCTCATTGATGTGCGCCGCCGTTTCGGCCTGCAGCGCCTTCTTCAASAGCGAATCCCGCTCCTGTCCGGCCGGAAGCAATTTCGCAGCATCACGCGCCGCGGTGGCGGCCTGCTGCAGGCGCTCGGCAAATGGAATTGTTTGTTTGCGCCGGTTTCTCTTGAGGGGCATGGGCGAACTCCTGTTTCACTGAACAGGAGTCTGTGACTCTGTCCGGCCGGTGTCGCTAACACACGTTAGCGTGCAATTCACGATGAGCGGAAGGCGAGGGAACCGTCTTGCGGCCTGCGATGGTTAGTTGTTCGACCGTTCCGGATCGTTGCCTGGGACGCTGAGATGCACCTCATGTCCTTGTTTGAGCGCCAGGGTGGCCGCTGCGGCCGCCGACTCGAATGCCGCTTCCCGGGTGGCGAAGTCGCCATGCGTGTTGCCGTCGTGCAGCACGCTCCAATGATCGCCGACCGCGACCACGGCGTATTGAGCTAGTCCCATTGTCTCCTCCATCGCTGTCGGAACTCCAACAGATCAACTGCCGACGCGGTAACGCGTCAGACGGTGTTGCCGACGTCGTCGGCGATGAGCAGCGCGCCGGTCTTGTCGACGGCAACGCCGACCGGCCGCAACCGTCCGGCGCGCGTCGCGGCGTAAGCGAGAATGAGACCGAGGATGACGATGCCGAGGCCCCAGCCCCAAAAGCTTGCCGCTCCGCCGTKCATGTCGTTCGCCTCCGCTGCGGTCGAACCCGGCAGCGTCGCGCCACCGAGCGGACCATCAACGAGAGCGAGTTGCATTCCGTTCCAGCGGTCAGCGCCGCCGTCAGAGCTCGATGATGATGTAGTCGTTCTCGATCGCGACGGGGTAGCGCTCGGCRACGTAAGGGCCTTTCACGAGGTTCCCGCCGGTCTCGCGCTTGACGTCGTAGTTGCGCAGCCGCGTGGTGCGTGGGTCGCACCAGGACTGGCCGGTGGCGAGCTCGAACTCCCAGCCGTGCCAGGGGCAGCGCAGGAATTCCCCGTTGCGTTCGAGGCGATAGTCGCCGGGACCAGAGGATTGCGCGATGCCGGTGATGACGCCGGTGCAGATCCGCGCGCCGCCATGCGGACAGCGGTTCAGCAGCGCATGCAGCCTTCCGTCGACGTTGAACAGTGCGATCTCGCGGCCGTCGATGAAGGCGGTCCGGCGYGCGCCCGGCGGCAATTCGTCGGCGGAACAGACGACGTGGCGGCTCATGACAGGCGATACAATGCCATTGCATTGTCCCTGAAGATCTGGCGGCGCTGGGCTTCGGTCATCGGGAATTTGAAGGAGAAGCTCGGATTGTCGTAGTCCCAATGCGGATAGTCCGACGAGTAGAGCAGGCGGTCCCAGCCGATCCAGTCGATGATCTCCGTGAGATGGCGCGCCTGCTCCGGCTCCTCGATTGGCTGCGTGGTCCACCAGATGTGACGGCGCAGATAGTCGGAGGGCCGCTGCTTCAGATGCGGCACTTCCTTGCGGAACTTGTCGAAGTGCTTGTCCATGCGCCAGGCCAGCGCCGGGGCCCAGGCGAAGCCGCCTTCGACCAGAACGACCTTCAGGCCGGGGAAACGCTCGAACACGCCGCCGAGGATGAAGCTCGCGGCAAGCGACTCCATGCAGGCGACGAASACGTAATGCTCCTGCAGGTAATAGGTCGGCCATCCCGAGCCGGTCGAAGGATGTCCGCCATTGTAGCCGACCGGATGCAGGCCGATCGGCAATCCGGCGCGTTCCGCCGCGGCGTAGATCGGCCAATAGCGGGGATGGCCCAGCGGATCGGACGGTCGCGACGACAGCATGATCTGCACGTAGCGGCGATCGGCGGCGCAGCGCTCGATCTCGGCCACCGCAGCCTCGGGGAACTCCTGCGGCACGACGATGCCAGCACGCAGCCGCGGCTCCTGCCGCACCCAACGGTCAATCTGCCAGTCRTTSGTGGCMCGCGACATGGCTGCGGCRAATTCGGGATTGCGTTCCTCCATGCCGCCCTTGCTGAGCGCCATCAACAGCCCGAACTCGACATTGACGGGATCGAGATGCTGCCTGCGCAGCATGTCCAGATCCGATCCCGCCGGGCCGCTGGCCGGCAGCGCGTCGGAGCGCATGCCGGCTGCCATCATGCGCGGATACATCAGCGTGCTCGACAGCGCCTGCCGCACATGCACCCCGTAAGTCTGATAGTGCTCGCGCCAGCGCGGCTCGAGATAGGGCAGCAGCTCGCCSGGCGTGCGATGGGCGGGATGAATGTCGCAGTCGACCACCGCGAGGGTCTGTCGCGCCYGCTGCTCTCGGAACGGTGCGTTCATCGGATCGTCTCCTCGATCGTGGCGGCCGCGCCAAGCGCCTGCTGGGCAAGGCGCGGATAGGTCGCCTGCGCATTGTCGATCAGCAGCTTGCGCAGGGTGGCGGACGGCACGCCGTCGGGCAGCACGTCGTCGCCCTCGAACTGCCAATGCGGGTAGTCGGTCGCGAACAGCAGCATGTCGTCGGAGCCGATGCGCGCGATGGTCTGCGCGACGGCGGTGGCGTCGGGGGCGTCGAACGGCTGGGTCGTGAGCCTGATGTGCTCGCGGATGATCTCGGATGGCCAGCGGTCGACCCAGGGYGTTTCGGGGCGAGCCCCGCGCCARGTCTTGTCGGTGCGCCACATCGTCACYGGCAGCCAGCTGACGCCGGATTCGAGGAAGACGAATYTCAGCTTRGKAAATTGTTGGAAAACGCCCTCGGCGATCAGGCTGACRGTCTGGTTCTCGAASGCCTGCGCCTGGGCGACATAGTCCTCGAACTGATAGCAGGGCCAGCCGACGATGGTCGGCGCATAGCGATAGGTGCTGCCGGCATGGACGGCGACGACCAGCCCATGGCGTTCCGCGGCGGCATAGAGCGGGAAGAATTCGCGCCGGCCGAGCGGCCGCTCGCCCATCGCCAGCATCAGKATCTGAACGAAGCGGCTGTCGGATGMGAGACGCTCGACCTCGGCCACCGCCTGGGCGATGTCCTGGGGATGGATCAGGATCGAGCCGCGCAGCCGCGGCTCGCGGTCGAGCCATTGCACRCGCAGCCAGTCATTGACCGCGCGGCACAGCGCGGCGGCCATGTCGTCATGATGCAGCGCGACGCAGCCATGGATGACATTGACGATGGCGCATTGGACGCCGAACGGATCGAGCGCTTGTGCGCGCAGAGTGTCGAGCGGCGTGGCGGCCGGCGTGCTGCGCCAATCGGCGCGCATGCTGATCGGCGCATTGGGCGGATAGCTCATCATCGCAAACGGCATGCGGTCGATGGCGCGGTTGACGAGCTGGTCGCGCCAATAGTCGTCGAGGAAGGGCAGCAGCTCGGCGATGGTCGGTGCGGCAACGTGGAGGTCGCAATCGATCGCACCCCCATAGGGCATTCTCATGGTCGGCTCCGTATCTGACGAGAACGTGTCGGCGCWGCAGCGATCAGGCCGGCGCGGCCTGATCGACCTTGTCCGGTTCAGGAGCTGCGAGGCTGCGGCGACGTTGCGACAGCCCCAGCGAGACGACGCAGCACGCCATGACCAGGGGCGGGAGCGCCGCGAGCACGAACAGGCTCGACGCCGGCAGATGCCGGGCGATCAGCAGCCCGGCGATCAACGGTCCGCCGATCGAGCCGATCTTGGCCACCGAGAGCGCCCAGCCGACSGCAGTCGCGCGGTTGGCGCTCGGATAGAACTGCCCCACGGCACTGTTCAGACCCTGGTGGCCGCCGACSACGAAGAAGCCGACGCACATCATCGCGGTCAGGAAACCCGCGTCGCTGAAGCCGGCAAACCCCAGCGAAGCAACCAGCGGGCAGGCGATCATCGGGACGGCGGCGATCGCAAGCACGCCGAAGCGGTCGAGCGCCCAGCCGGCGAGCAGGGCTCCGACCGAGCCGCCGAGGCTGAACATCGACAGGCCGAACGCAGCCTGCGCCGGCGAATAGCCTGACGCTTCCGCCAGGATCGGCGTCCAGCTGTTGAGGAAGAACATCGTCATCGAGCTGGCGATATAGGCCACCCACAGCAGCGGCGTGATGACCGCGAGCCTGCCGTCGAACAAGGCGGTCAGGCGCGCGAACGGCCCGCTGCCGGCCGGGGTGGGCTCGTCCTCCCGGATCACGAAGCGGCTGGTCGGTTGCGCGTTGAGACCGGGCGCGATGCGGTTGACGATGCGCGCGACCTCGTCGGGTTGCCGGCCCTGCGCGACGAGAAACTTGATAGATTCCGGCAGGCTGAAGAAGCTGACGATCGCGGCGAGCAGCGGCAGCACGCCGCCGATCCAGAACACGATCGGCCAGCCGAGATGCGGCACCAGCCAGGCGGCGATGAGTCCGCCGGCACTGCCGCCCGCGACATAACCGAGCATGATGATGGCGACGACGGTGCCGCGATAACGGCTCGGCACATATTCGAGATTGAGCGAGAAGCACAGCGGCGCAAGGCCGCCGATCCCGATGCCGGCGAGGAAGCGGAGCGCGATAAGCATGTTCAGATCACCGGCCCACGCTGTCAGCAGGCTGAAGCCGCCAAAAGTCACGGTAGCCGCGACGATCGAAAGACGCCGTCCGATGCGGTCGCCGAGATAGCCGAAGATCAACCCGCCGACGAGAATGCCGAACACGCCGGCGCTGAACACGATACCGAGCGTGGCCTTGTCGATGCCCCAGCTGCGGATGAGGGACGGGGCCGCGAACGCCATCGCGTGCAGGTCATATCCGTCGAGACACATCATGATGGTGGATAGGGTCACGACTTTGAGCACCAGGGCGTTGCGGCGCTGGTGCTCGATGACGTCGCTGACGTCAATGACCGCTGTTGAGCTCATGGTCTCCTTCCCCTTCTGCCGTTCGTTTGGTGACGGCTTGTGCAAACCGCCCGACGGCGGCCAATCGTTCTGGGCGGAGCGACCGACCCGGACACAACCTTGGAGGCGCGTCCACAGCCGGAGCAGTTTGCAGCTGCAAGCTATTTGCTTCGAAAAGGAGGGAGAATAGGCTATTTTGGCAGAACATTTTTTCCGGATTGGATGAAATGAGCGATAGCCTTTTGAATATGAAGGCCTTTGTGGCGACGGCCCGGAACGGAAGCTTCTCCGAAGCGGCCCGCCAGCTGGGGCTGGCGCCGTCCGTCGTGACGAAGCGGGTGAGCCACCTCGAATGGTCGATGAAATGCAAGCTGTTGCGACGAAGCACGCGGCGCCTGCAGCTCACCGAGATCGGTGAACGCTATCTCGAGACCATGCAGCAGATCGTCCGTGAATATGACGAGATGGCTGCCGGCGTGAAACGATCGCCGCATGAGATCGAGGGCCACATCCGCATCAAGGCACCGGGGTCGCCAATGGCGATCGACCTGCCGCGGCTGTTATCGAGCTTTCAGATCAAATATCCGCGCGTCGTCCTGGAGGCGGTGCTGGTCGACCGCACCGTCAATCCGGTCGAGGAGGGATTCGACATCGTGCTGACGATGATGCCGTCGTCGTTTCATGGCGTCATCGAAGAGCCGCTGCTGGCCTTTCCACGTGTGCTGTGTGCCGCGCCGTCCTATCTCGCGCGGCGTGGCCAGCCGCGCCACATCCGTGATCTCGCCGATCACGATTGTCTGGTGTTTACGCCGATGGGGTCGGTTTGGACCTTCGACGGCAAGAGCGGTCTGACCACCGTCGCGGTACGGCCGCGCCTGTTGACCAACAATAACGGGCTGCTGGTGGAAGCCCTGAGTGCCGGTGGCGGCATTGCGGTGGTCTCGCGCAAGGTGGTGGCCCCAGGGCTGCGAAGCGGAGCGCTGATCGAGGTGCTCCCGGAGGCGTTGCTGCCGGACCTCTGGGTCAAGGCCCTGGTGCCGACAGCGCGGGCCAATCTGGCCCGCGTGCAAACCCTGCTGTCGGAGATCCGCGATGCCTTCCGCCGGGTGGGAGAAGGTCAGCCGGCGCATGTTTGACTGGCTCGCGGTCGCAGCGATGCGCCTGGCGAGGGTCTACCCGCTGATGCGATAGCCTGTTAAGCAGCAGGCGAGCGCGGGCGGCGTCGCCCGGACGACCTGAGAGAGGCATGAGCAATGATTGAGACAGTCGGCATCATCGGAGCAGGCACCATGGGCAACGGCATCGCGCAGGTCTGCGCGGCCGCGGGCGTACCGATCGTGATGGTGGACATTTCCGAGCAGGCGGTGGCGCGCGGGCTCGCGACAGTCGGCTCGAGCCTCGATCGTCTGGTCAAGAAGGACAAGATGACCGCCGCCGACAAGGACAAGGCGCTGTCGCTCATCACCGGCACCACGGACAAGGCGAAGCTGGCGAGCTGCGATCTCGTCATCGAGGCTGCAACGGAGAACGAGGAGCTCAAGCTCAAGATCCTCAGGGATCTCTGCGCGGGCCTGAAGCCGGAGGCGCTGATCGCCACCAACACGTCGTCGATCTCGATCACCAAGCTGGCGACCGCGACGGACCGGCCCGACCGCTTCATCGGCATGCACTTCTTCAACCCGGTGCCGATGATGGCGCTGCTCGAACTGATCCGCGGCTTGCAGACGTCCGATGCCACGCATGCGGCCGCTGCCGATTTCGCCAAACGGATCGGCAAGGTCGCGATCACCGCGAAGAACAGTCCGGGCTTCGCCGTCAACCGCATTCTGTGCCCCATGATCAACGAGGCGATCTTTGCCTATTCTGAGGGGATCGCCACCGCCGCCGACATCGACGAGGGCATGAAGCTCGGCTGCAATCATCCGATCGGCCCGCTTGCGCTGGCGGACCTGATCGGGCTCGATACGATGCTGTCGGTGATGGAAGTGTTCTACAACGGCTTCAACGATCCGAAATATCGCCCGGCGCCACTGYTGAAGGAAATGGTGGCGGCAGGCCAGCTGGGCCGCAAGACTGGCAAGGGCTTCTACGACTACAGCAAGTAGTTGCGATTGGCCRCAGCATTGCGCGCAGCGGGTCGCTCCCGCTGTCGCGCCGAAATGCCGCGGAAGCTGGTCCTCAAAACCATTCTGATTGCAGATCGGTTGATTTGGCAGTTGCMGGAWGCGATGCGTCGGCGATGATCAATCTTGCGGTGACATGCGMACCCGGCATCCTGCGCCGCACCACAACTGCAGCCTTCGCAAGGGCACCGATTGCGGCCGATAAAAGCTACAGTTGATATTCACCAATGGCATTGGTCGAGCCGACGGCCAACGCCGGGTCGGCAAGGGGCCATGCCTCGCTGATGCAGCCCTCTAAGCCGAGCCCCGGCGTGCCGTTCGTGAATTTGCCGCTATGCGACGGTCCGAAGCGATSCCGTCGCACTCAGCGGAGTCGGTACTGAGGTGGAGTCATTGGACCTCCCGCCACGTYGGTTCGCCGTCAATCCGCGATGGCTGATCTGTCACTCACGGCCACTACAGAAAGCGCACTGCAGACGAGCAGCGACACGATCGTCCTCCCGCTCGCAGACGCTGTCAAGGCGCATGATGACGCAATGATGAACCCGGCGTTACAGCGCTGATCAGCACATCGCGCCGCATGCCATCGAACTTGGTGCCTGGCGATGACAAATCATACGCGGATAACTACATAGGCGCGGCAAGGCGATTGCCGATCCCGGTCTTGGCAGTCTCCGGCAGCCGGATCGTGAATCGCGGTGATGTTGGTGGGGAGAATGCTTGCGCAGCGAGCGTCACAAATGAACGCCACAAAGATGAACGTTTGCGGCGCGTCAAACAGCCGCGTTCATCCGCGGTTACACTGCAGACGTACAAAGTGATCGACGGAACCAAAGGGATTCGTGGCGTCTTGTCTGCCGCGAATATCACAGCAGGAGAACAGCGATGAAGACAGCAACCATCACCCTGGCCACGGCCGCGGTTCTCGCGTGGAGTCTGCCTGTCCTTGCTGCGGAGCAGGGCGCTGCCGGCGTGGTGACCGGCATCAATCGTCTGAATGGAACGATTGCCATCAAGCGCGTTCAGAATGGAACCGTGGGCGCGGCTGCCGCGGCGACRGCGGAGGAATTCAAGGTCAAGGACAATGCGATGGTCGAGGACGTTCACGCCGGCGATCGCGTCACATTCTCCACRTCGGACGGCAACACCAAAACGATCATCAAGCTCGACCGCCAGAAATAGCGCATCCGTGCTGAGCTGAGGACGAGATGCGATCGCGGGATAGCGTGCTGCGATATGTCGCCTGGAGCCTTGGCCTCTGGCTGATCGTCGGTCTCTGCCATGGCGCCAGCGCGGGGACCGAAGATCTCTACCGCGCTCAGACGATTGTGACCGGCCAGGGGCCGGACAACCGTGAGGTCGCGTTTTCCGCCTGTCTGGAAGACGTGCTGATCAAGGTGTCGGGCGCTTATCAGCTCGGCGGAGACGCCCGCTTGACGCCGTTCAAGGCGCGGGCCGGCGACTTCGTCACCGGCTTCGACTATCACGACCAGAAGGCAGGSAAGCCGAAGCAYGATGAGCAGGGCACGCGCGATCGTTCCTACGATCTCACGGTCTCGTTCGATCACGCCAAGATCGACGCTCTGCTGGGGACCTTGGCGACCARGCCATGGCTTGCGGCGCGTCCGGTCGTCGCCACGATCGTCGCRATGAATTACGGCGGCAGCMGCTTTCTTGTCGCCGCGGATGATCGGCGCTCCGATCTGCAGCGTGACGCGCTGCGTGCGGCCGCGGCCAAACGCGGCCTCGACATCGCTCTGCCCACGGCGTCAGAGCTCGCGACGGCCAGCTCTGGCCGTGCCGATCAGGGCGCTCCGACCCCGGCGAGSYTCGGGGCCGTGTTRCCCGGCGTTCAGGTCAGGCTGTTYGGGCAACTGRCATGGGAYGACCGCGARCTCGGCTGGATCRCCCAGTGGCAGCTCGACGCCGACGGACAGCRGCATCATTGGCAGCTCCGCGGCGTGACGTTCGACGATGCATTTCGCCGCGGATTCGGCGGGGTGGCGCAGATTCTCTCCGGCAATGGAGCGCCGTGAGACGGGGCCCTGCGTGACTTTGCGGCTTTAGCCGTTGCGAGAGCTCSGCGCCCATCACCGTTCTCACAGTTTCAGGTCGCTCGCTTTGGAAGCCGGTTCCGCATGTCTGGATCAGGCTGATGGGTCACTGCGGCAGTGGCAGAAGCCGCGAGGACGACTACATGAGGGTCATCCTCCGGATCTCCAGCAACTCGTCCGTCGTGAAAAAGCTCGTGCTCGTCTTCCTGCTGCTCATTATCGCCCCCTTGTCCCTCTCGGCCGCGAACTATCTGCGCGATGATCGCCGCGGMAACTGGCAAAGCGCCGATCGGTCKAGTGCGGGATTGCTCCCCTCKCCRKCCGAACAGGCYGAYGCGCTGGTGCGCGTGTTCGCTGCSCGCACRGTGCGGTGGCGCGGCATCTTCGCGGTYCATASCTGGATCGTCGTCAAGGAGAAGGGCGCGCCACGCTATACGCGCTATGACTACACGGCGTGGGGCGAACCGATCCGCGTCGATGGTTTCGCTCCCGATGGGCGCTGGTTCGGAGCTGTGCCGGAGACGGTTCTGGCCGTCGATGGCRACGAAGCCCAGCGCGTGATTCCGAAGATCCGCAATGTGATCGAGACCTATCGTTTCCGTGCCTATGGCGACTACAACGCCTGGCCGGGGCCGAATTCGAACACCTTCGTCCAGGCCGCGCTGAACGCCGTGCCGGAGCTGAACGCGGTGCTGCCGCCGACCGCGATCGGCAAGGACTTTCCTTATGCGGGGTGGTGGGGGCGCACCGCCTCTGGCACCGGTCTGTTCGTGTCTTTGGGAGGCTATCTCGGCGTCACCGTGGGGTGGATCGAAGGACTTGAGCTGAACGTCCTCGGTGGCGTTCTCGGCGTGGATGTGCGCCGGCCGGCGCTCAAATTCCCCGGCATCGGCAGGCTCGGCCTGCCCATGGGGTGAGGACGGAGGGGCTCCGGCGACCGGCTGGCATGCCGCTTGCTGCGCTTCGACAGCGTGGCGCCACGATGTCGGGGACCCGCCATAGGAGGCCGGTGATGGAGACGCTGTTTGCAATCTGTGCGACCTATGAGGTGGACGATGGCGGCGCACGGGGCTTCGTTCTCCAGCGCCGGGAGCCGGACGGTACCGCCAAGCCGTGGCCGATCCTGGTCACCCGCAAAGGCAATCATTTCTACGGCTTTGAGAATGCCTGCCCGCACCAGGGCGCCCGTCTCGATCAGCGCGCCGGCGAGTTCATGGATGAGGAAGGCAATTTCCTGGTCTGCGGCCAGCACGGCGCGCGCTTCGACCTCGACACCGGAAAATGCTTCATCGGGCCGTGCCAGGGCTCGGCTCTGGCCGCGATCAAGCTGGTGATCGACGATGGYGATGTCTGCCTGTCCGGCATCGATCTCGACGAGGAGGACGGCCTCGACATCGACGACCCAGAGGACGACGTGCCGGACGTGCAGATCACGTCGGATTGACGTTACACCGCCGGCTCGGGCCGTCAGCGCTTCTTCCGTTCGGCGCGGCTGAAATTGCTGAGATGTCCCTCGCGMGCCGCCTGTGCGCGCGCGGCCCTGATCAGGCCGGGGCTGCGGGCCGGAGGGGCGGGCAGCGACGGCAGCCGGGTGAGCTTGCGGCCGCCGCAGCCCGGGCACACCGGTCGTTCGGATATTCCGATCAACAACTCGACGTCTGCAGCGCAATTGGCGCAGTGGAAGCTATAGAACGGCATGAKCCCATCCCCTGTTTAGCCAGGCGGACATTGCAGGAAGYGGGCCATCCGCAAAGGTGCCGAAAGCATCGATCAGGACGGGATCCGGGCCGATTTTCACGCAAACGGCTCGTTCKTTGTCCAGGCGCGTTCCAAACATGACGCCGCCTGCGTCGAACATTCGACAGGTGGTGGTCCGAGCGGTCGACCGCGGCGGCGCGTGCCGCGCAGGCACGGTCGACCGCCCGCCAGCCAGCCGATCAGGCGTGGGTCTTCGGYACGTACTTGCCGGCGACGCACTTGTAACYCTGCAGGCGCCACTCGTGATATGGACCCTTGGACATCCAGTCGGCGATTCCGATCTGTGCACTGACCGCGCACGACGTCATCGTGATGCCGGACATCTCGCTATTCGTGACAACCTTCTCCATGCAGAGCTGGCCGTTGCAGAGCATTGCGACGAGAGTGACGAGCACGTTGATTCTGCCTCCATAGAGTGGGACCCGGTAAGGATCGCGAAAGCAGAGTTCATGCCAAGTTATGATGGTGGGCCGGGTTGCTACGGGACGGATCGTTGCGGATGTTACTTGATCGCTACACAAGCGTGACGAATCCCGAGCGACATCACGCAGGTTTCACAATGCCGTTCGGTATGCTGCTGATGAGTTCGCGATGTGAGCGTCATCGCCACATGCGTGTCCGGCTGCGCGCGCATCCTCGAATTTTACCGATGCCAAAGAACGGGCAGCGTTTGCGCAGTCGAGTGGCGGTTGGGCCGGAATGCCGCCGAGGGCCGGGATACCGCTATTCCAGGGCTTGATTCCAAGGCTCGCAAGTCTTCAAACCCGGCGCTGCCGCGSRTCTCAGGCCTCGTTGAGGCCGGCGCCGCGATCGGTCAGGACTTTCTGACCTTTCGCGGTCAGCTCGTAGATGTCGCCGTCCTTGGCGACGTAGCCTTCGCGAATCAGGCCGTCCAGTTCGTCCTGGCGATCAGGCGAGAARGCGATTGCCTGGCCGATATCTGCGAGTGTCGCGATCTGGTCGTCCGTCAGCATGGCCATCCTCCCGTTGTCGATCCGAACGCGGCGACGTGCCGAATGTTCCGGGAGCGCGCATGTGAAGGGGGCGGCATGTCATGCCTTGCGCACGAACTCCGACTTCAGATTCAKCTGGCCGATGCCGTCGATCTTGCACGCGATGTTGTGGCCGTCGCTCGCCTCCTGCAGGCGGATGTTGCGCACCTTGGTGCCGCCTTTCACCACCGAGGACGAGCCTTTCACCTTGAGGTCCTTGATGACGATGACGCTGTCGCCATCCGCGAGCACGTTGCCGTTGGCGTCACGAATGCTCGTCTCATCCTCCGCGGCGACAACCGCATCACCGCTCCATTCGTGACCGCATTCCGGACAGACCCACAGCGCGCCGTCCTGGTAGGCGTGTTCGGAGCGGCATTGCGGGCAGATCGTCGCGTCGGTCATGTCATCCTCGGGCGCTGGCAGAAGCGGGGGCAGCGTTAGAGGCTCGGATGGAACCGGGCAAGGAAAATCGCGCCTGGCCCGCAGTCGCAGCGCGCGTTGCCGAGGCGTCGCGCGCTGTCGTTGTCGACAATCTGCTGGTCGCGCCAGCGCCCGTCACGCCGCCTTGCGTTCGGGGGCCTTGGCCGGTTCGGTCTCTGCCGCTTCCATGGCGCGCAGATAGGTGTCGAGCAGCGTCTCGTGCTCGTCGCGCTCGTCCTGGTCCTGCTTTCGCAGCTTGATGATCTCCTTCAGGATCTTGACGTCGAAGCCCTCGCCCTTGGCCTCGGCGAACACTTCCTTCTTCTGCTCGTTCAGCTCCGCCAACTCGCCATCGAGGTGCTCGATGCGCTCGACGAAGGACCGGATGCGCGCGCCGGGAATGCCGATCTCTGACATGGTGACTCCTACATGAATGGGACCCTGAAAATGCGCGGCAGTTCGTTGCCAATGTGTTAACGCGCGGGGCTTGACCACAGCCGCGCATGCGACGTGCTTAACGCGGAACCGGGCGTGCAGCGCTTCCGCCGATGCCATGCCCATTCAGGTCCGTTGACCTGCTGCAAGTTTCTGAAACAGCTTCTTCATCGCGTTGACCTTGGCGAGATAGCTCGCGACCGAATGGTCGCCGCAGCGCTCGCCATCYTCGGGCTTGAAGCCGCGCCGGGCGAAGCCCGCGGCAGGGCCGGCGCCGCAGAGATGGATGACGGCCGCGAGATCCTGTTTCTGCTGCGCGGTCGGCTTTGCGGTGGGCTGCCGCGCGAGCACCGCGGCGACCTGGCGGTCGAGCGAAATCACCGTGAGGGCCACCGCATGCACGGGCCAGGCGCGGATCCACAGGCTCGGAGATCCGCAATCGTCTGCCGTGACCTCGTGATCCCGGATGCAGAACCGGGCGGCGTCGGCGAAGGCGCCATCGGTCATCTGGAACAGGCCCACGGCGCTCGAGGCCGGCYGATACAGCGCAAACGGGTTCCAGGCGAGCCGCCAGCGCCAATAGGTCCTCGCCACCGGGTTGCCGGAGCTTTCGGTCTGTGCCAGCGCGGCGAGCAGCTCCGGGGTGATCGCCCGTGTTGCGCTCTCGCGAAACAGCGAGCCATATTGCCGCCACGTCTCCTCCGGCTCCTTGTCGAGCGCGTGGCCGGTCACGACGAACAGCTCGGTCGGCTTGCGCACGACGTGATAGGCGAGATTGGCGAGCGCGAGGACGCCGAGCGCCAATGCGACCCCGACGGTCAGCTTCAGCCAGCGCGGCGYCGCGCCCGCCGTCCGCAGCAACCAGCATGCGCCGCGCTGAGCATATCGCCCCGTATCGCGGCGCAGGGCGCGCCAGCCTTGAGCCAGCCGGCCTTGGGCGCGGCGCGGCTTGCGCGCGGTTTGTGGACGTCGAGCAGGAACGTTCGGCAAGGCGGGACCTCGGGCAGGGGTGTGCCGGTCCATGGTTAAGGAAGAATTTGCGCAAATGGGTCATGCTGCCACTTTCTGCGGTAAGGCGGTGCGCGATGAGGAATTCGGTCAGTACCCTGCTGATGGTGYTGTTGTCGGTGCTGGCGGCGGGCATCCTGGTGTCCACGGCGATCCTGATGAGCGGCGCTGCCGGCCGCTACCGCGAAAGCGTCGCGACGGAGCAGCTCACGGCGGCCGACAAGGCKATCTTCCAGAACGTGCTGGTGATGCGCGCCCGCCGCGGCGACATGCAGAGCGTGCTGCTCAGCGAGGACGATCCGCGCGCCAGGCTCACGGAGTAYCAGGGCGTCGAGGCCAAGGGCTATGACGGCATCCTCGCGGCGCTGGCCGGCGTCGACATGCCCGAGCGCGATGAACTSATCAGCCGGCTGAAAGCGAGCTGGGAGGCAACGCAGCCGCAGTTCCGGCTGCTGTTCGACGAGGCCGCCAAGCCGCGCGCCGAGCGTGTGCTGAGCCGCACYCAGCCCTGGTATGACGCGATGACCAAGACGCTGGATGCCGCCAAYGCGGCTTCGCTGGCCGTCTCCAACCGCGCCTGGATGACCGATCCGACGATCGCCAAGATGGTCCAGGCGCGCCGCCTGGCCTGGCAGGTGCGCGACCGCTATGGCCTGCAATGCTCGGCGATGCGGCCCAACATCAACAGCTCCAAGCCGCTCGACGACGCCCAGAAGGCCTCGATCGSGCAATGGCGCGGCACCGTCGCGGCCGGCTGGTCCAGTCTCGACGACCTCYTGGCGGGCGCCGGCGGCGCGGATCTCGCCGCCGTGGTCAAGACCTCGCGCGCCGAGGTCGAGGCGGCGCATCAGCGCATGGACCAGCTCGCCAARAGCTTCGACGGCAGCGGCAAGCCGGCGATGCCGGCGCCGGAGTGGAATGCATTCTGCCAGGGCCCGTTCCAGGGCATCATCAATATCGGCATGACCGCGCTCGACGCCTCGATCGCGCGCGCCGAGGCGATCAAGGCGGCCGCCTTGAGCAGCCTGATCGTGCAGTCGATCGCCTTCATCACCGCGCTGCTGGTCGCGGGCGCCGCGCTGCGTGCGGTGCGCGTCCGCCTGGTGCGCCCGGTCGGCGCGCTGATGCAGGCGATCCAGCGCATCGGCCAGCGCGACTACCAGACGCCGGTGCCGCAATTTGCTCATGCCGACGAGTTCGGCGCGATGGCCGCCGCGCTCGAGGGCCTGCGTGAAAGCGCCGCCACCGCCGAGCAATTGGCCCGCGAGCGCGAGCTCGACCAGGGCAAGCGGCTGGAGCGCTCGCAGGCGATCGACAGCGCCTGCCGGAGCTTCGACGACACGGTGCAGGCGGTCATCGTCAGCATGAGCACCTCCACCGGCCAGCTCGATACCAGCGCCAGCGACGTGCGCAAGCTGGTCGACGAATCCACCGATCAGACCGCCGCCGTCGCCAGCGCCGCGGAGACCGCGACCACCAATCTCGAGACCATCGCTGCTGCCACCGAGGAACTGACCGCGTCGGTCTCCGAGATCGCGGCGCAGGTGCAGGCCTCGGCCGCCGAGGCGCGCCAGGCGGTGGAGAAGGCGGCCCAGACCAACGCCACCGTGGAAATGCTGGACCGCGCCGCCAACCGCATCGGCGAGGTGGTCAAGATGATCACCGCGATCGCCAGCCAGACCAACCTGCTGGCCTTGAACGCGACCATCGAGGCGGCGCGCGCCGGCGAGGCGGGCCGCGGCTTTGCCGTCGTCGCCGGCGAGGTCAAGAACCTCGCGGCGCAGACCGCGAGCGCAACCGACGACATCACCCGGCAGATCGGCGAGATCCAGGCTGCGACCGGCGAGTCGGTCGAGGCGATCCGCGCCATCAGTCACAACATCTCCGGCATTGACGAGAAGATGGCGGCGATCGCGGCGGCCGTGGAGCAGCAGCGCGCCGCCACCACCGAGATCTCGCGCAACTTCCAGCAGGCGGCGCAGGGCACCCGCGCCGTCACCGACACGATCGGCTCGGTCGCGGCCCTCAACCGCCAGACCGGCAATGCGGGCGCGGCGATGGTCGCCTCGGTGCGCCGGATGTCCGATGACGCCGACCGCTTCCGCGTGGCCGTCGAAGGCTTCCTCGGCACGGTGCGTCGCGCCTGAGGCGACASGTCGCGCGSGCCGTCCTCACCTCGTCCTGACATTGACAAACAGCGGCGTGGGCGGATCAGCGCAGGCTGACAAAGGAAAGCGGTCCCGCGGCGCCGAGGCGTGCTCCGAATTGCCCCTCGTGAGAAGAGGGCGCGGGGAATGCCGGGCGCCGGCCGCGCCCATGGCCTCTCGGCATTCCCCGCGATGGTTTTCACGCTTATGGCGCGCTCCCCGGTGTCCGGCTTGTAGCCACCGTCATCAGCGGGATCATCATCCCCCGCGGATTTGGYGCCAGCCTCGGGGTGCCAGCCTTGGGGCGCCAGGACCACGCGTSTTCACGTCCGCAAATGGCTGTTCGTCGGCGAGCACCACGCCCGCTGCAGCCCGTCCACGGCCACCGCATCTCCGGCCCCACGTCTCGTGACGATCGCGATGCGCCCCTCTCGGCGGGCCGGGATGCCGCCAGACAATCACGAATTCGGTAACGGCGAAATAGGTTTAGTGTTTGCCGAAGTGCTGGACAGGGCAAATCAGCTTGAGACGACGCTGGAAATCGGCGTTCATGCGCATGGCCTCTCCGCGCGTGGCGGGGCCGGTCCACGCCTCCGTGTTGCGCAGGCGTCGCAAGGAACCCATGCCCGATCCGCCGGTTGACGCAACTCGACCCAGAGCATCAGCCACGGAGCGCTCCATGATGCAGGACATCAGGGAACACATGGAAGTCATCGGCGCCGACGGCGCGCATGTCGGCACCGTCGACCGCGTCGAAGGCAACCGCATCAAGCTGACCAGGAAGGACAGCGGCGAGGGCAGCCACAAGGGGCATCATCACTTCATCGACAAGGGCCTCGTGGCGGACATCGAAGGCGGCAAGGTCCGCCTGTCGGCGGTGGGCGCCGTGGCGGTGACGATGGAGGAGGAGAAGTAGCGGCGGCGCGACCGCGACCTGTCTCCGTTGTTGCGCGCGGAGCTCATCAATCCAGAGTCTTTGCCGGCCCCGGATTGCTTCGCTTCGCTCGCAATGACGATGCATGACATGCGAGGGTGAAAAGCCGGGCGGCTGGTCAGCCGCGCGCCTTGGCACGCTCTCCGCTGCGGTTACTCGGCATAGCCGACGATCGTCTTCAGCAGCTTCGGAAACCGGGCGTTGATGTCGGCCTCGCGCACGACGTTGCGGTGTTCGACGCCTTTTTTGGTGGTCTGGATCAGGCCGGCCTCGCGCAGGATCCGGAAATGGTTCGACAGCGTCGATTTGGGAATATCGGGGCAGGGSGCGGCCTCGATRCAGGACATGCAGTCGTTCTGCTGCATCAGGCTCTTGACGATGCGCAGCCGCATCGGATCGGCCAGCGCCGAGAGCACGCCGGCCAATGTGATGTCCTCCCGCGAGGGGTGAAACAAGGGCGCCATGAAAAATCATATAGCGACGCCCTTGCGCCGGTTCAATAGTTCACTAGTTCTGAACAATTGAATGAGCGCCGCGGCGCAAGGAGAGCAAGATGACCAGGAGACTCGAAGGCAAGGTGGCGCTGGTGACCGGCGCATCCAAGGGGATCGGCGCCGAGATCGCGGCGCGGCTGGCGGCGGAAGGMGCCGCGGTCGCCGTCAATTACAGCGCCAGCAAAGCGGGCGCTGAACGCGTGGTGGCCGCGATCGCCGCCAAGGGCGGCAAGGCGGTCGCCGTCGGCGGCAATTTGACCGATRCCGGCCAGGTGAAGGGCGTGGTCGCCGAGACCGTCAAGGCATTCGGCCCGATCGACATCCTCGTCAACAATGCCGGCGTCTACGCCTTCGCGCCGCTGGACGGCATCACGCCGGAGCATTTCCACAGCCAGTTCGATCTCAACGTGCTCGGCCTGTTGCTGGTGTCGCAGGAAGCCGCGCGGCATTTCAATCCGGCGGGCGGCAGCATCGTCAACATCTCCTCCGGCGTCTCGACGCTGACGCCGCCGAACACCGCCGTCTACAGCGCGACCAAGGCGGCGGTCGACGCGATCTCCGCGGTGCTGTCCAAGGAGCTCGCGCCGCGCAAGATCCGCGTCAACACCGTCAATCCCGGCATGATCGTGACCGAAGGCGTCGTCGCGGCWGGCTTGCACGAGGGCGACATGCGCAAATGGATCGAATCCACCACGCCGCTCGGCCGCGTCGGCAAGGCCGMGGAGATCGCCGCCGCCGTCGCGTTCTTCGCCTCGGATGATGCGTCCTATGTCACCGGTGAGACGCTGCACGTGACGGGCGGGTTGCGCTGAGCGAGGGAATCGTCCGTCATGGCCGGGGTCTGAACCCGGTCATGCCGGATGAGGTCAGACAATGCGGATCAGTCAGTAAAGTGCAGCGTCACCGTAATTCCCAAGAGGTCCGTGAGCCAGGTGCGCGATGTCAGGTGCAGGCCGAGCGCCTCCCGCGGCGTGAACCGCAGCCACGGCTCGTCCTGCCAGATGATGCAGCGGTGGTCGTGCATCGTGTCCCCGCAGGCGGCCATGGCCTCCGCCTCGCTGCCGGGGCCGAAGATCGCATAGTCGGTCCACAGCGTGGCGCCCGCAAAGCGTACGCCCGCGAGCACGACCGCCTCGCTCTCCAGGAGATGCACCCCGAACCGCGCCGCCTCGGCGCGCGCCAGCTTCAGCTCATCAGGGTAGGTGCGGTGATAATATTCATGGTTGCCCATCACCATGACGATCGGCACGTCCTCGGCCACGATCTCGCGCAGCCGCGCAAACCCGTTCACCGCCCCCTCGCAGGCATCGCCGGCGACCACGACCACATCGACCCCGGGCAGCGCCTTGATCGGCTTGATGTCGGCCATATCGGCGTGGAGATCGGAGAAGATGTGGAGGTGCATGGGAGGTATCAGTCAAGTAGGTAAATTTACTTCGCTAATCTGTACAGTAATCTTGATATAATCCGAAATCGCAATAAGACGAAAATCGGTGTCCCTATGGTCAACGACGTCACAAATCACCTGCTGGCGCATTTGCCTCATTTTAAAGAAGCAATCGATGCACTAGCTACATTGAATAAGTATTTTGAGTCCCGTGAAACAAAGTCTGCTGCCTTAGGCGAGTTGTCAGAGGTAGTCATAGCCAGCTATGTCGGGGGCAAACGCCGCTCTCCCGGAACAAGAGGTCACGACATCCTCGCTGGCCATCACTTCATTGAAGTCAAGTCACGTCTGATCGGCCAATGGAAAGACGCTCTAATGTTTGATTTTAGTAAGCACTCGGCCGAAGCCCATGTCGCATATTGTTTGGCTTGGGATATTGGGGAAGACGGTCGGCCGATTATGCAGCACGCATTTGAGCTAGATATCCCATTCCTGTTGAAGACATGGGGTACGCCGGCTCAGCGCAACTATTCTGCAAGGACCACGTTGGGAAAACTAAAAATAGCAGTATCAGCTATTGGCCGGTCGGAAATTGTCTGTTCTCCAGCGGACTAAAAAGGCAGCGTGGTGCTCCGACGGGAGCTTTAGCGATGAGAAATACGTGAGTGCGACGGTGCCAACCGCTTAATCCCGTCTACGCCTTCTTCGGCTTCGCTAAATCTCTCTTCTCAATTGCTTGCAACTTGGTTGGCGGAAGGCTGCCATAAAGTTCAGCAATCTGCTTCGGTCGAGATATCATCGCTTCAGCAATGATGTTGATCAGGCGGAATAGCTTCAGCGCGGTATCTCGGTCGTCCCGCAGGTCTATTTGCCCAGGGTGAACCGCCTCGTTACCTATCACCCGAACGATGTCGAGTGCCTGCTGAACTGCCGGCTCTAGTCCCTTTTTGACCAGACTGCCGATGTCTGTATCGATGTTCTTGCCGGGCTCGCCGAGCTGAATGCAGATCTTCTGAACACATAGCCTCAGCAATGCCGCCGCGCCTCGCGGTGAGAGGTCGACAATTTTGGCAGCTTCTAGGAAGTCAAGCTTTATGTCGTCGTCCAAGTCAGAATTTGGTTCTGCCCCGAATCTCGTATGAGGGAAGGCCAACTGGTCATAGACCCAGATTGCCAACGAATTGCAGCTGTAGCAGCTGCTTACTTCGCAGTTCTCAAGGCGCAGATTCAAGTAAGCGGTAGTCTCCTTCTGTTCGAAGAAGGGCTTTTTGGTTAATCGCTTTCGAAAGAACTCCTCCACGGTTCTCTTCATCTCTGAATCGTAGATCGCATTTGATCGAATTTGATCGAGGACGTCGCTGGCAGGAGTGCATGGCTTTTGATCTTTTGGGTAGTAGTCGCAAAATGGCTTAAACCAAAATTGTTGAGCGAGAGCGCCGCACGTAGGGCAATTGAAGGAAGCGAGGCCAAGAGCAGGTTCGATGTGTAGCGGTGCCATTGACTTTTGCTCCTAGCGTTGCGCGCGAGAGCGGACGACCTCGCGGTTCCGTGTTGCGGCTCTTGCACAAAAACTCCCGCGCAGATTTTGCGCGGGAGTTACTCGGCTGTGCAATGGAGATTTCTTGAAGTATTGAGAGCGGTATTTCGAGGCAGTGTTCCTTGGGACGGACGACTACGAACACCCCGTCGTGCTTCCGCACGTATCGCACTTCATGCACGTCCCGTTCCGCACCAGCGTGAAGTTCCCGCACTCCGAGCACATCTCGCCTTCGTAGCCCTTGGCCTTGGCTTCGGCGCGGCGTTCGGCCTTGGAGGCGACTTGCGTGTTCGCCGTGCCGGCCTTGCTCCATTGCAGGGCTTCGAGCTTCTCGGTGGGCGAGAGGTCGTGCTGCGGCTCCTGCTTCAGGGCGACGGCGCCTTCGATGGCGTCGCCGGCACGGGAGCCGGAGAGGGCGGTGACACGGCCCGACGGGGCGCCATCATGCGGAGCGGAGACCGCCGCCGTGCTCGACGAGGAGCCGCCACGCATCACCACGAGGTTGTCGGTGCGGGAGCGGGTCAGGCCGCGCGAGACGTATTTCGCGGCCTGCTGGCTCGGGCCGTCCTCCGATGGCTTGCCTTCGTCGACGCCGCGGCCGAGCGCGTCGAAATTGCTTTCGGACGGGTCGACATGGGCGAGGTCGAAGCGCGACATGTAGCTGACGGCGAGCTCGCGGAACACGTAGTCGAGGATCGACGTCGCGTATTTGATCGAGTCGTTGCCCTGGACGGGGCCGGCCGGCTCGAAGCGGGTGAAGGTGAAGGCGTCGACATACTCCTCCAGCGGCACGCCGTACTGGAGACCCAGCGACACCGCGATGGCGAAGTTGTTGATGAAGGAGCGCAGCGCCGCGCCCTCCTTGTGCATGTCGATGAAGATCTCGCCGAGGCGGCCGTCATCATACTCGCCGGTGCGCAARTACACCTTGTGGCCGCCGACGACCGCCTTCTGGGTGTAGCCCTTGCGGCGATCCGGCATCTTCTCGCGCTCGCGCATCACSACGATGCGCTCGACCAGCTTCTCGACGATCTTCTCCGAGACCTGCGTGGCGCGCGCGGCCATCGGCTTCTCGTAGAAGGACTCGACCGCATCGTCCTCGTCCTCGTCGTCAGCGATGAGCTGCGAGTTGAGCGGCTGCGACAGYTTCGAGCCGTCGCGGTAGAGCGCGTTGGCCTTCAGCGCGAGCTTCCATGAGAGCAGATACGCCGCCTTGCAGTCCTCGACCGTGGCGTCGTTCGGCATGTTGATGGTCTTGGAGATCGCGCCCGAGATGAACGGCTGCGCCGCCGCCATCATGCGGATGTGGCTCTCGACCGAGAGGTAGCGCTTGCCGATCTTGCCGCAGGGATTGGCGCAATCGAACACCGCATAATGCTCGGCCTTCAGATGCGGGGCGCCCTCGACCGTCATMGCGCCGCAGATGTGCACGTTGGCGGCCTCGATCTCGCGCTTGGTGAAGCCGATGGCCGACAGCAGCTCGAAATTCGGGGCGGCGATCGCGTCCGCGGAGACGCCGAGCTGCTTRACGATGAAGTCCTCGCCCAGCGTCCACTTGTTGAACACGAACTTGATGTCRAAGGCGGTYGGCAGCGCCTTCTCGACCTTGGCGATGGCCTCGTCGGTGAAACCCTTGGCCTTCARGGTCGTGGCGTTGACGCCGGGGGCGTTCGACAGCGAGCCGTGACCGACCGCATAGGCCTCGATCTCGGCGATCTCGCTCTCGCGATAGCCGAGCACGCGCAGCGCCGCGGGCACCGCGCGGTTGATGATCTTGAAGTAGCCGCCGCCGGCCAGCTTCTTGAACTTCACCAGCGCGAAATCAGGCTCGATGCCGGTGGTGTCGCAATCCATCACCAGGCCGATSGTGCCGGTGGGGGCGACCACGGTGACCTGGGCGTTGCGATAGCCRTTGRYCTCRCCGAGCGCSAGCGCGTCGTCCCAGGCCTGGATGGCGTGGCTGACCAGCGAGACCTGCGGGCAATGAGCGTGATCGAGCGGCACCGGGTTGACCGACAGCGCCTCATAGCCGGTCGCTTCGCCCTTGGCGGCACGGCGGTGGTTGCGGATGACGCGCAGCATATGCGCGGCGTTCTTCTTGTAGCCGGGGAAGGGGCCGAGCTCGCCGGCCATCTCGGCGGAGGTCTTGTAGGCAATGCCGGTCATGATCGCCGACAGGGCACCGCACAGCGCGCGGCCCTCCTTCGAGTCATAGGACAGGCCCATGGTCATCAACAGGCCGCCGATATTGGCATAGCCGAGGCCGAGCGTGCGGAACTCGTAGGACAGCTCGGCGATCGCCTTCGACGGGAACTGCGCCATCAGCACGGAGATCTCGAGCACGACGGTCCAGAGCCGGCAGAGATGCTCATAGGCGCCGACGTCGAAATGCTTGGTCTCGGTGTTGTAGAAGGTCAGCAGATTGGCCGAGGCCAGATTGCACGCGGTGTCGTCCAGGAACATGTATTCCGAGCACGGATTGGACGCGCGGATGTCGCCGGACGCCTTGCAGGTGTGCCAGTCGTTCATCGTVGTGTTGAAGTGCAGGCCGGGATCGGCCGAGGCCCAGGCGGCGTGGCCGATCTTCTCCCAGAGGTCGCGCGCCTTCAGCGTCTTCACGACCTTCTTGTTGGTGCGGCCGATCAGGCTCCAATCGCCATCGGTCTCGACCGCGCGCAGGAAGTCGTCCTTCAGCGACACCGAATTGTTGGAGTTCTGGCCGGACACCGTCAGATAGGCTTCCGAATCCCAATCCGTGTCGTAGATCGGGAAGTCGATGTCCTTATAGCCCTGCTTGGCGAACTGGATCACCCGCTTGATGTAGTTGTCGGGCACCAAAGCGCGGCGCGCGAGCTTGATCTCGCGGCGCAGCGCCGGGTTCTTCTCGGGGTCGAAGCAGTCGTCGCCGGAGCCCTCGCAATTGACGCAGGCCTTCATCACGGCCTTGAGGTGCTTCTGGTTGATCTTGGAGCCGGTGACGAGGGCTGCGACCTTCTGCTCCTCCTTCACCTTCCAGTCGATATAGGCCTCGATGTCCGGATGGTCGGCGTCGACCACGACCATCTTGGCGGCGCGGCGGGTGGTGCCGCCCGACTTGATSGCGCCCGCRGCRCGGTCGCCGATCTTGAGGAAGCTCATCAGGCCGGACGAGCGGCCGCCGCCCGACAGCTTCTCGCCTTCGCCGCGCAGCCTGGAGAAGTTGGAGCCGGTGCCGGAGCCATATTTGAACAGGCGCGCCTCGCGCACCCACAAATCCATGATGCCGCCGTCATTGACGAGGTCGTCCTCGACGCCCTGGATGAAGCAGGCATGCGGCTGCGGATGCTCGTAGGAMGAYTTCGACTTGGTCAGCTTGCCGGTCTTGTAGTCGACGTAATAATGGCCCTGGCCGGGGCCRTCGATGCCATAGGCCCAGTGCAGGCCGGTGTTGAACCATTGCGGCGAGTTCGGCGCGACCATCTGCTTGGCGAGCATGAAGCGCAGCTCGTCATAGAACGCGACCGCGTCCTCTTCCGACGAGAAGTAGTTGCCCTTCCAGCCCCAATAGGTCCAGCAGCCGGCGAGGCGGTCGAACACCTGCTTGGCGGAGCGCTCGCTGCCGTARCGYTCGGTCTCGGGGAGGGCGGCCAGCGCGTCGGTGTCGGGCACCGAGCGCCACAGCCAGGACGGCACGCTCTCTTCCTCGACCTTCTTCAGGCGCGCGGCGACGCCGGCYTTCCGGAAATATTTCTGCGCCAGCACGTCGGAGGCGACCTGCGACCAGAATTCGGGGATCTCGACATTCTCGAGCCGGAACACCACCGAGCCGTCCGGATTCTTGATCTCGGACGTGGTCAGGCGGAAGTCGATCCCTGCATAGGGTGACTGTCCTTCGGTGGTGTTGCGCCGTTCAATCCGCATCGCGAGCCCCAATTGTTCTTGCCGGACCGCGTTCGCGGCCGGGATCATTGCATCCAAGGGCGGCGGCTGGCGAGTCCCGATCCCGGGACACCCGCCTGCCGCCGCAGTTCAACCGGTCGCCCGGCCCGTCTCTGTTCAGCCTCGAAGGCGGCAGACCACCGCGCCGTTGTCCGGCGTCTCGCCCCGTCTTCGTCGCCGGCGCGCGCAGCCCGTCCGCTGCCCGCTCCGCCTCCTGTCTCAACGCCTCAAGTCTCAACGCCTCACGTTCTCAACGCCTCACGCTCTCGACGCCTCACGCTCACAAGGCACCAGGCGCGCCATCCTGCTCCCGTCTGGCTGCAGAGGAGCCCCCACATCTAGTGGGTTCCCCTGCAGGACACCGTCCGCTTCCGTCCCGGCGCGGGACAGCCGAGGCCGCGCACGCCGGGCCTTGTGGCCGGATGGCGTGGTTGTCCTCGAACCCTTCTGGGAAGCGGCCGGCGAGACTTCAAACGCGATCAAGCGCCGAACCGGGCCGGAAGCTAGGACGACTCCGCTCCGCCCGTCAAGGACTAGTACGGGTTCCTAAACCAAACACTAAATATGGGGGAAAGCGGGGGRTAACAGGCCATTTGCCGGTATCGTGATGGCCGTAACTATCGGCGAGTCCTCGCGGATTCGAAACTGAAAAAATTTGCCGGCGATGTCATCCACAGGGCTTCGCCCCGCTGTTCACAGGGCAGGAATTTATTCGTCTGCGAACGATGTGTTCCGGTTGCATCGGCGCGACTCACGGCCACTTACGGGCTGGTGCGGGGCAGGCATGCCCCACAATCCCTGGTGTGGCCGGGAAAACGCCGGCAAGCTGCAAATCCTGCAGACCGCGCCGGTGATTCCATGACAGACACGCCGAAGGCCAGCGGGCGGATCACGCCCGCCGGGCTGATGTTTCTTGCCGTGACCTCGCTCGGCTGGGGCTTCAACTGGCCCGTCACCAAGCATCTGGTCGGCGTGCTGCCACCGCTGACGCTGCGCGGCAGCACCGGCGTGGTCGGCGCGGCGCTGCTGGCGCTGCTCGCGATCCTCAGGAGCCAGAGCCTGGCCGTGCCGCGCGAGGTCTGGCCGCGGCTGATCATCGCCGGGCTGCTCAATGTCACGGTGTGGATGGTGCTGATGGGGCTGGCGCTGCTGTGGCTGCCGGCCGGCGAGGCGGCGCTGATCGCCTATACGATGCCGGTCTGGGCGTCGATCCTGGCCTGGCCGATCCTCGGCGAGCGGCCGACCTGGCTGCGCGTGCTCGCGCTGCTGCTGGCCTTCGCCGGACTCGCCGCGCTGATGGGCGGCAACGGCCTGGCGGCCAGCCGCGACAAACTGCCGGGCATCCTGATGGTGCTCGGCGGCGCCTTCGGCTTCGCGCTCGGCGCGGTGCTGGCGAAGAAGCTGCCGATCCGGCTGCCGYCGCTGTCGGCGGCGGCCTGGCAGATCGGCATCGGCTGCGTGCCGATCGTGCTGGTGGGCCTCGTCATCGAACAGTCCGACTGGAGCAGGCTCGACCAGCTCGACTGGGCGCTGATGTTCTACTCGACGGTGATCCAGTTCTGCGTCGCCTATGTCACATGGTTCGCGGCGCTGGCGCGGCTGCCGGCCTCGGTGGCAGCGATCGGCACCATGGCCGTCCCGGTGATCGGCGTGGTCGCCTCGGCGATCGCGCTCCGCGAGCCGCTGGGGGCCGGGCAGCTGGCCGCGCTGGCGCTCACGCTGGCCGCAGTGGCGCTGGCGACGCGGGGCTGAGCGCCCGCCGCACCATCTGCGCGAGCTCGGCGCGGCGATACGGCTTGGTCAGCAGCAGCAGCGCCTCCGAGAGCAGCTGGCCGTGCTCGAGGATCGCATTGTCGGTATAGCCGGACGTATAGAGCACGCGGACCGATGGGCGCTTGGCCTGCACCGCCTCCGCCAATTGCCGGCCGCTGACGCCGCCGGGCATGATGACATCGGTGAACAGCAGCTCGAACGGCTGGTCGCCATCGACGATCGCCAGCGCCTCGCGGCCGCGCGCGGCCGACAGCGTSGTGTAGCCGAGGCTCTGCAGCTGGGCCAGCACGAAGCTGCGCACCAGCGGGTCATCCTCGACGACGAGGATCGTCTCATGGCCGGTCGGCAGCGCGATGTCCGGCTCGGCGGCGACCTGCTCCGCCGTCTGCGCCGGCGGCAGATACAGCCGGATCGTGGTGCCGCGATGCTCCTCGCTGTAGATCTTGACGTGCCCGCCTGATTGCTTGGCGAAGCCGTAGACCATGCTGAGCCCCAGGCCGGAGCCCTTGCCGGCCTCCTTGGTGGTGAAGAACGGCTCGAAAGCGCGGTTCTGCACCTCCTGCGGCATGCCGCTGCCGGTGTCGCTGACGGCGACCATGATGTAGCGGCCCGGCACCACGCCGGGATTGGCGGCAGCATAGGTCGCATCGAGCGCGGCACTCTGCGTCTCCAGCAGCAGCTTGCCGCCATCGGCCATCGCGTCGCGGGCATTGATCGCCATGTTCACCAGCGAATTGGCGAGCTGCGCCGAATCGACATGGGCGACCAGCTCCTCCTCGGCGAGAATCGCCTTGATCTCGATCTGCTCGCCCAGCGTCGGCCGGAGCAGCTTGGCGATGTCCTGCACGGTCGCATTGACGTCGATGTCGCGCGGCCGCAGCGGCTGCTTGCGTGCGAAGGCCAGCAGATGGCGGATCAGCTCGGTGCAGCGGTCGGCGGCCCTGCTGATCAACGCCGCCAGCTCGGCGGCCGCCGGGCGATCCTGCACCGTGTCGATCAGCACCTCGATCGACCCGGTGATGATGGTCAGCATGTTGTTGAAGTCGTGCGCGACGCCGCCGGTGAGCTTGCCGATCGCATCGAGCTTCTGCGCCTGCTGCAGCAGTCGCTCGGTTTCATGCACTTCGGTGACGTCGTGATACACCAGCACGGCACCGCTGATCGCGCCCGCAGAATTGCGCAACGGCCGCCCGCTCACCATCAGCCGCGCCTGTGCACGACCATCGGCCGGCTTCACCACCACCTCGCGGCGATCGAATGACAGGCCGCGCAGGGCGGTCGCGATCGGCAAGTCGTCGTCCGGGATCGGTGTGATGCCGTCGTTCTCGAAGAACCGGTTCTCGACCACCATCTGGGCGAATGTCCGGCCTGTTTGCGTTCCGAGAAAATCGCCGACGGCCGGGTTCGACAACACGATGGTGCCGTCCGGATCCACCACCAGCACGCCTTCCGCCATGCTGTTGAAGGTGTTCTCCAGGATCGCCGAGGATCGCCGCAGCTCGTCATAGGCGACAGCGAGTTCGCCACGTTGCTGCAGGGCCTGGGCCTCGAGCGACATTGCTGTGGCCTGCGACCGGCTGAGCGACGAGCGCAGCGTTCGATCCGACATGTAGGCGCGCCGAATGAGGTAGGCTGCGATCAGCAGCAGCACCCCGACCCCTGYCAGGTCGATCATCAGCAGCCACGCGCCGGTGCGCTGCGAGGTTTCCGTGCGCGYCGCGAGCAGCCGCCGCTCCTCCGCATTGAAGGCGTCCAGCGTTGCGGTGATCGTCGCCATCGCCGCGCGTCCGGGTCCACCCGCGAGCAGGTTGTCGAGCGCTGCCTGATTGTTCGCGGCCCGAAGCTGGATGAGCCTGCCCGACAAATCGAGGCGGCGCTTCACCACCTCGTCGATGGATGTCAATCGGGTGACCTGGGCCGCGTTGTCGTTCACCGCGTGGAGCAGATCCGCGAGCGCCGCGGGAACCCGTTGTCGCGCATCCTGGAACTCGGCCACGAAACGATCGTCAGCGGTGAGCGCGAAGGCCCGCGAGGCGCTCTCGACCTGGCGCAGCARCAGCCGCAGATCGGACGATTTTTGCAGCACTTCCATGGTGTGATCGACCAGGGCTGCGTCATCGCGCGACTTCAGGTCGAGGGCCACGGAGGCGGATCCCACCGCAAGCAAGGTTCCCAAGCCCAGGCCGATCGCCACGCGCCGGCGTATCATGGCAAGAGCTCTTCAGCGCACTGCGCGTGGGATCGATCAAGCATTGTTGTGATGGAGGGCTCGCCGCCTCTGCGCAGCTAATAAGGCTATTAGGAATGACAATTCCTAAGCAATATATGGCGCTCTGCCAATTCTTCTTTGCGGTTCCATGCCGATTATCCAGAGCCCGCGCCGATCTGGCGCGACGTCAATTCGCAGCGTGCTGGCCGGGCATCAGCCGGCGAGAGCGCCGCCGACGGCGGCGGGCGGTCCGGCATCCGCGCCCGACAGCAGCGCCAGGCGGACCATCTGCGCGAGCTCGGATTTGCGATAGGGCTTGGTGAGAAGCAGCGCGTCCTGATCGAGGCCGCCATGCTCGATCATGGCGTTATCCGTGTAGCCSGACGTGTAGAGAACCTTCATGCCGGGACGTTGCCGCAGCGTCTCCTCGGCGAGCTCCTTGCCGTTGACGCCACCGGGCATGATGACGTCGGTGAAGAGAAGGTCGAAGGTCTGCCCGGCCTCGATCTTCGCCAGGGCTTCGACTCCGGTCGATGCCGTGATGGTCCGGTAGCCCAGGCTCTGCAGTTGCGCCACCACGAAATCCTGCACCAGCGGATCGTCCTCGACGATGAAAATCGTTTCGGTGCCGCGGGGCGGCGGCGGATCAGGCGCCGTCGGGGCTGCGGGTTGCCCCTTGGGTGCGGGAATATAGAGCCGGATCGTGGTGCCCTTGCCTTCCTCGCTATAGATYTTGATGTGCCCACCGGATTGCTTGACGAAGCCATAGACCATGCTGAGCCCGAGGCCTGAGCCCTTGCCGGCCTCCTTGGTCGTGAAGAACGGCTCGAACGCGCGATCTCGGACCTCYGTCGACATGCCGGTGCCGGTATCGCTGACGGCGACCATGACATAGGCGCCGGGCTCCACGCCGGCATTGGCGGCGGCATAGGCGGCGTCGAGCACGACCCGGCGCGATTCCAGCAGCAGCTTGCCGCCATTGGGCATCGCATCGCGGGCGTTGATGGCCATGTTGACGAGTGAGTTGGCAAGCTGCGCCGAATCGATATGAGCGATCAGCTCTTCCTCATCGAGGATCGAGTTGATTTCGATCTGCTCACCGAGGGTCGGTCGCAGCAGCTTGGCGATGTCGAGGATCGTGCTGTTCACGTCGCTGTCGCGCGGATGCAGCGGCTGCTTGCGTGCGAAGGCGAGGAGATGCCGGATCAGCTCGGTGCAGCGGTCTGCGGCTTGGCCGATCAGGGCTGCGGTGGCGGCGGCAGCTGGGCGGTCTTGAACCTCTTCGGCGAGGGTTTCGATCGTGCCGGTGATGATCGTGAGCATGTTGTTGAAATCATGCGCGACACCGCCCGTGAGCTTGCCGATCGCGTCGAGCTTCTGCGCCTGATACAGCAATCGCTCGGTCTCATGCGCCATCGTGATGTCGTGATAGACCATCGCCGCCCCGGTGATGGCGCCGGCGGCGTCACGCAACGGCCGGCCGCTCACCATCAACCGCAASRACTCGTCGCGCTCTTGCAGATGGACGATCAGTTCGCGACGGTCAAATGCCTCGCCGCGCAGGGCGCGCGGCGTCGGCAGGTCATGACCTGCGATTTGCGTCACGCCGTCGCTTTCATAGACGCGAAGCCGGGCTCGAACTTCGGACAGCTTCCTGCCGGGACGGTAGCCGAGCAGACGCTCCACGGCGGGGTTCGAGAATACGACCGTGTCGGCGGAATCGATCACCAGCACGCCCTCGGCCATGCTGTTGAAGGTGCTTTGCAGGATCTCGGCGGAATGKCGCAGCTTCTCATGCGCCGCCATCAGATCGCGGTGCTGTTCYTCGGCCTTCTCGGCCAGCGAGACGGCTTCGGCCTCGGAACGGAGCAGGGAGGCGCGGAGCGTGCGGTCGTCCTGATAGGTGCGTCGGATGAGGTATCCAGCGATGAGCAGGAGCACCGCAAGCCCGCACAGGTCGATCGCCAGCAGCAGGGAGCCGGTCGCTTTGGAGGTCGCYGTCCGCTGCGCCAGGAGCTGACGCTGTTCGGCAACGAAGCGATCGAGATTGGCCGTGATCCTGGCCATGATGGCCGGGCCTTCGGCGCGACTGCCAAGCGCGTCGAGCCCGGAGCGATCCGATGCCGCGCGCAGACGGATCAATTCGGCGGCGAGATCAATCCTCCGGTCGATCAGCGCGGCCGTCTCGGCAAACAGGTTCCTCGCGGAGGGACTGTCCGCCGCGCTTCGCTGCAGATCGGACAAAGCCGTGGGAATTTGGGCCCTGACGTCGTTGAACTCGGTGTTGAACTGCTCCGCGCCGGTGAGCCCGAAGCCGCGTGAGGACGCCTCCACCTCGCGCAGGAGCAACCGCAGATCGGATGCCTTCTGCAGAACGTTGAGCGATGAATCGACCCAGGCTGCGTCATGGCGCGACTTGATGTCGAGCGCCGTCGATGCCGCTCCGATCGCAAGCAGAGTTCCCAGCCCGAGCCCCAATGCGAGGCGATGGCCGATCATCCGGTGCGCCCGGTCAGCGACATATCAACCCGGAGGGTGGTCGAATGCCACYGGCGCCTCTTCCGGGCAGCAGGGTGGAGTTGATGTTCGATGCAGCGATGACGTCTTGGCAAGGTGCGCCTCCTTGATGGAAAGTCCGGGCGCGTTCGACGGCGATAGGCGCAAACGCTGAATCGCCGCGGGTGAGAAGGCGCGGGACGGCAGAAACAGTCTGTGCATCGGCAGCAGAGCGATACCCTTGCGAGCAGCCCATTCCCTGAGGAAAGAAGAATCAAGGCCGAATTGGATATTGGACCTGTTCGCTGAATTCATCTGCACGCCGGACGGCACAATGTGGAAATTTCGTTCAAAATCAATCTGCGACGTGGCGGCCTGGACACACAACGCGTAACGATGAGGCACGAACAACTATGAGGCACTTCTACACGCGACAAGGCGGCGGGTGATTACCCCGCCGCCTTGTTAGAGCAGTGCCGTCATTGCCGGACGCTTACGGACAGGGATGACGCAGACCGTCATAGCCCAGATAGGTGCCCGACGCAGGATCGTAAGATCGATAGCGCCGCGCGCAGTAGCTGGGGTCGACGCCTTCCGTCCCGACGACGGCGACAGGCGCAGAGTCGTCATAATAGGAATAGTCGTTGTAGTAGTCCGATCCGTAATAATACGGGTCGTTGTAGTAGGCATAGGAGCCGCCCAGCGCGCCGCCGATGAAGGCGCCCGTTGCTACGCCCGGCCAGAAGCCGCCGCCGCGATGATGCCAGCCACCGCCATGTCCGCCATGCCAGTTGCCTCCGCCGCCATGCCAATTGCCGCCGTTCCAGCCGCCACGGCCGCCACCGCCATTGTTGATGGCGACGTTCGCGCCAGCCGCCGGACCACGGCCGGCAAAGACGTTGGCGCCGCCTGCTGCGGCCCGGCCGGCAAAACCGCCGCCGCCCATGCCGCCGGGCCCTGGACCCGCCGAGAAGCCGCGACCGCCACCGCCRCCGCCGATCGCTCCACCACCGCCGCCCATGGCCCCACGGCCGCCACCGCCGCCCATGGCGCCGCCGCCACCACCTCCGCCGCCGATGGCTGCGCCGCCGCCCGCACCGCCGGCGTGACCGCCCGGACCTGGGCCTTGCGCAAAGCTCGTGCTTGCTGCCGCCAGCGGCAGGATCAGCGCCACGGCCGCCGCGGCGCTCAATGTCTTCAGGTTCGTCATCGGTGTCGCTCCATCAGGGGAAAAGGATCTAACCGCAGCCGGAGAATGTGGTTCCCCCGGCTGAACCGGCCGGATCGCCGCGGCCGGCAACACTGGACAAGTGGCGGSCGCGGTGGCATCAGAGCCGTGATCTTCACAACACCGGCCCGCGCGCATGAAACAGTTCTTCCTGAAGCTCTTCACGTGGTGGAACGGCCAGACGTTCGGCACGCAGCTGTGGACCTGGCGGTTCGGCGAACTCGTGGGCCAGGACGGGCAGGGGAACCGCTATTACCGAACGGCCGGCGGCAAGATCGATCCGGTCCTGCATTTCGAGCGCCGCTGGGTGATCTATAACGGCCTCGCGGAAGCCAGCCGCATCCCCCCGGAATGGCACGCCTGGATGCACCACATGGTCGACGTGCCGCCCACCGAGGACGGCTACAAGCCGCGCGAGTGGGAGAAGCCGCACCAGCCCAATTTGACCGGCACGCCGCTCGCCTATCGTCCYGCGGGATCGACCCTGGCCAGCGGTCGCCGCCCGAAGGCCACCGGAGACTATCAGCCCTGGACGCCCGGCAGCTGATTCGCTGCAGCCGCTGACCGTGGAATTCRACCCGACCGTCCGGACCTCCGGGCGGTCTTTTCTTGTGGGCRACCTCGAGCGTTCGGCGCTAGCCTGCGGTCCTCGCGAGCCGGCTGGCTGCGCGTTCGGCTGCCTCGACGCGACGMGTCCGGAATGGCGCGATCCGTTCAAGCATCCGTGACAGCACCTCGGGTGGCGCCGTGTCCGGCGAACCAGCCGAGAAGGGCGGCGCTGGATTGTATTCGAGSCGGAGTTGGATGGCTTCGGCCGTCGGCCGGTCGAGCAGTTGCGACACGACCGTCAGCGCGAAATCGATGCCGGCGGTGACGCCGCCGCCGGTGATGCGGTTGCGATCGATGCACACCCGCTCGGTGCTGACCGTGGCTCCGAACAATGCGAGGCACTCGCGCGCGCTCCAATGGGTCGCGGCGCGATAGCCGTCGAGCAGGCCSGCGGCGCCAAGCGCCAGCGAGCCSGTGCATACCGAGGTGATGTAGCTGGCGCCGGCGGCCTGGCGGCGAATGAAGCCGATCACCTCGTCGTCGTTGAGAATGGCGTCCACGCCGAAGCCGCCGGGGATGCAGATGATRTCGCTCTGCGGACAGTCCGCGAAGGTCGTSGTCGGCAGCAGCGTGAGCACGGAATCGGTGGGCACTGGCGCGATCGTTTTCCAGGCCAGATGCAGCGTCGCGCCGGGCACGCTGGAGAACACCTGCACGGGRCCGGTGAGATCGAGCTGCGTCACATGCGGGAAGAGGACAAAGGCAATGGAAAGCGGTTCGGCCATGGCTGCGCTCGCTGCGATCGGGGTTGACGGTGATCATCCTGCATGATCCGCTCTCTGGCTCATATGCCTAAGTTCCCTCGTTTCCAGACATGGCGGCCGCGGAGCTCCYAGATGATCGGCGTCCTGATCTTTCCGAATTTCCAGTTGCTCGATGCCGCCGGGCCGATCTCGGTGTTCGAGATCGCCGCGCGCTATGCGCGCGTTGTCCCGGCGCTCCGGGTGATCGCGGCGGAGCCGGGGCCGGTGCGCTCCTCGTCGGGCGCCGAGATGCTGGCGCGCAAGTTCGGCCCGGCGTCGGCGCTCTCGACATTGCTGATTGCCGGCGGCGACGGCGTGGAGGCGGCGAGCCGCAGTTCCTGCACGATCAATTTCGTCCGGAAGGTCGCGCAACGCGGCACCCGCATCGCGAGCGTCTGTTCCGGAGCGTTCGTGCTGGCCGAAGCGGGCCTGCTCGACGGCCGGCGCGCCACCACGCATTGGCAGCGAACGCGGCAGTTCCTGCGCAGCTATCCGAATGTRAGGCTGGAGCCGGACAGCATCTATGTTCGCGACGGCCAGGTKTGGAGCTCGGCCGGGATCACGGCGGGCATCGACCTCGCGCTKGCGATGGTGGCCGAGGATCACGGCGAGGAGATCGCCCAGAAGACGGCACGTCAGCTCGTGCTGTATCACCGCCGCAGCGGCGGCCAATCGCAATTCTCCTCGCTGCTCGAACTGAAAGCGCCGAGCGGCCGCTTYGCCGATCTCCTGACCTGGGCRCGCGAGCATCTCGATGCGCCSCTGACCGTCGATGATCTCGCCGAGCGTGCCGGCATGAGCACACGGCATTTCACCCGCGCCTTCGTCGCCGAGACCGGCACCACGCCCTCCAAGGCGATCGAACGCCTGCGTCTCGAGGTCGCGCGCGATCGCGTTCAGGCCTCGCACCAGCCGATCGAACGGGTCGCCGAAGCYACGGGCTTTCGCGATCCCGAGCGGATGCGCCGGGCGTTCATTCGCGCTTTCGGCCAGCCGCCGCAGGCGTTGCGGCGGGCGGCGAGGGCGGGATAGTCTYGCSMWGTCGATCGCGGAGATGGCGTGATGGCYGGCAATTCCATGGGGTTTGGGATCATCTTTCCATCCCCTTATGTGATCGAGCTRTCGAAGCTGCGACAGCARCTCGAGCAGGCGCATCTCGCYTGGGCCATCGAATGGAAGCGGCAGCAGCAGGCGTTCGTGATCGAGAACATCCGCTTCGCGCATGATCCGCGCTGGAACGAGCGTGTCTTCAGCTTGCAGGCGGCGCGTGACGGCAAGACCTGGGTGTGGCGGGCGACCCGTATCGTCCTGACCTGCAGTGGATTGTCGGTCTGAACAGGGGCGTCTGCGGAAGAGATTTGCGGCAGACGATCAGCTCACACAGCTCATTTCCGCGCTGGACTGACCAGGTCCTGATCGCCGTCGACGGTTGACGGCGGCTTGCGCAGCCGTTCGGCGAACGGCCGCAGCAGCTGTGGCGCGAGGTGGATCGGAAACTGACTCATCGCGAAATACAGCCAGGTGGTGCCCGGGATCGCGCCTTCGGTCGCYGCCAGCATCAGCCCCATGTTGCGCAGTGAGACCATCATGCCCAGCGCCATCGCGCGTTCGCGGCCACAGCGGCGGAACAGCAGCATCGTGGTCCCGAGCAGCAGGAAGAACACAGCGAAGGCGAGGACTGCGAGGCCAAGCATGCGCAACGGAGTTGCGACGAGGTCGGCCAGCACATGGGCCATGATCGCGGACGCGAACACGAACAGGATGCAGATGTTGAAGCCGTCGATCGKCGCGCGATGGCGGYGCACYGCYGCCAAGCCGAAGGCCAGGCGGATGAGCGTGGCGACGACGCCCGCGCCGGCGAGGATGCCGGCGAGCTTCAGCCCRAGCGTTGCGGGTGACAGCGCCAGCGTCTGGCCCAGGAAKACATAGGCGAAGAACGGGGCCGTCAGCGGCACCAGCGCGGTCGAGGTCACCAGCGTGATCAGCACCAGCGTCGCGTCCAGCCCCATCAGGGCGGCRAGCGCGGGCGAGGCCATCATCGGCGAGGCGGTCGCCTGCAGCATCAAGGCGAGRTGCAGGTCGGGCGTGCCGGCCTCCACCCCGGTGACGCGCGTGAGCATGCCGACCAGAAGCGGCACGGCGATGGTGGTCCAGGCGGTCGCGGACAGCACCAGCAGCGGCCGGCGCAGATGCGCGCGCAGCATCGCGACGTCGACGCGCATGAAGGAGATGCAGAGCAAGAGGAAGATCGCTTCGGTGACGTAGGGCCGCAGCAGCTCGCCAAGCGGCGGCACCGCGATTGCGGCCAAGAGCACGGCGACGATCGCGCGCGTGCCCTGATTGCCGAGCCAGCTCAGGGCCTGCAGCGGAACAGCGAGTGGCCCGGAATATGGCATCGGATGTCCGACCGATCTGAATCAAAGAACGCGCGAACCATGAAGTGGCCGCGCGCTCCTGCAAAGTCACATCTCTTTACCGATGATGACCGATGACGGCGCCCTGATCGATCGGGCGTCGGCTCTGCGTTATTGCGCCGTCGAGCCGCCCACCACGATCTTCTCGTTGAGCTTGAAATCGACGGTCTGCACCGTCTGGTCGATCTCGGCGCTGGGCATGCCGAGCTGCTGGGCGATCAGCTTCACCAGCAGGTCGACGCGCTCGATGAACGGCGCGCCGGCGGCCACGGCCCGCGCAGCCGAGGACGGCTTCAGCAGGCTCTCGGCCGCCTTGGCGTACTTCTCGAACGGCACCTGGTCGCTCGGATCGGCGCCGAGCTTGCGCGCGATCGCGTCGACATGCTCGTAGATCGCCTTCGAGCGGGCGAGGTCGCCGTGCACGGCATCGCGGATCGCCTGCGGCTCGCCGCGGGTGATGCAGCGGTAGTTGCCGGTCAGCAGCATCGACCATTTCGCCAGCGGAACGAACAGCGAGTCGAACACTTTCAGCTTCACCGGCACGTCATGGCCGTCGAGCGTCACCGCGTCGATATCGCGCTCCAGCTCGCGCAGCAGCGCGGTATGCTTGTCGTCCGCGAAGGCAGCCGCCTTGAAATTGGTCGGCAGGCCGACATGCAGCACGTTGGCAGCTTCCTCCGGCGGGCGGAAGGCCTGCGGATCCGGCGAGCACAAGGTCACGAGGCCCGGCGTGAAGCGCTCCCACACCGCGGCGTTGGTATAGGCCTCGTCGAGATCGCTGTTGGCCAGCGCCGGAATGCGCTTCAGATAGGGCAGCGGCGGCATGTTCATGATCGACAGGCAAGGCAGCTTCGCCTCGGCGATCTTGACCATCAGCATGCGGATCGTGTGGTTGGTGTATTGCGGCTCCTGCATCGCAAGGCCGACGAGGTCGTAGCGCGACAGATCGACTTGATCCGGCGAGGCGGCGTCGAGCTTGCCGGGCAGATCGCGCGAGAAGATCGAGCGATGCGCCGGTTCGTCGCGCAGCTTGATGCGGACCTCGGTACCCTCGCGATTGATCAGCTCGGCGGTCTTCTTGCGGCAGACCAGCGTGACATTGTGGCCGGCCATCAACAGCTTGGTGCCCAGCAGGGAGCCGTAGGAGGCCCCGAGGATCAGAATATTGCGTGCCATACCTTGGTCTCCCCAGAGATTGGTTTTGCGTGCGAGATTTTTTTATTGGCGGCCAGTCGCACCGAAGACTCCGTCGGACGCTCCGAGGAGCGGACGGAGGCGGCAAAGCCTTGCCTCGGCTGCTGGCATACCAGAGCTTCATCACATGGAATGAGCCGTCTGGCAAGTGCAGCGCACCAGAAGCGGGGCGGTGCGGTGGTTCTCCAGGTGGGACTTGGACAGGCGAAGGCCGGTCGCTTCAGCTCAGCGCCATATAACGGCCGGGCTTGTGATTGATCGCGATGATGATGTTCACGATCACGATCCCCAGGATCGACAGCGCCAGCCTGTTCGCCGGGATGACGAAGAACGCGCCGAGCATGATCAGGGTGTCGACCGCGAGCTGGAAATAGCCCGCGCGGATCTTCCAATGCTCCTGCAGATAGAGCGCCAGGATGTTGATGCCGCCGAGGCCGGTGCGATGGCGGAACAGCATGAGCAGCCCGGTCCCGGTGAGGCCTGCCCCGATCACCGTGGCATAGACCGGGTCGATATGGCTGATGTCGATCCAGCCTGTTGTCAGGCGCGAGAACACCGCGACAAGGCCGACGGCGACGAAGGTGCGGATCGTGAACGGCCAGCCCATGCGCTTGATCGCCAGCACATAGAAGGGCAGGTTGAGCAGGAAGAAGCTGATCCCGAACCCGTAGCCGGTGACGTAGCTCAGCAGCAATGACAGGCCGGCGGTGCTGCCCACCAGCAGCACCGTCTTGCTGTAGATCAGCATGCCCAGCGAGACGAACAGCGTGCCCAAGGTCAGCGCCATCACGTCTTCATAGAGCTTGTGACGCTCCTGCACCACCTCAGCCACGCCGTCGGTCCTCWGTCTGCAGCGAGGTCAGAGCGCCTTGAACAGTCCGGCGACGCGCGCCACGTCCGCAAGCTTCAGGCCGGCGATGTTGATCCGGCCGGAGGTCGGCATGTAGACGCYGTGCTTCTCGCGAAGGGCCATGACGTCAGCCGGCGTCACTGGCAGCAACGAGAACATGCCTTCCTGCCGGCCGATGGCCAGGGAGTTCGACCAGCGGTCGCCCAGCGCGTCGGCGAATGCGCGTCGCAGCGTGGCCAGACGTTGCCGCATGGAGTCGAGCTCGCTGCGCCAGTCGTCGTAGAGGTCCGGCGTGCCCAGGATCGTCTTCACGATGGCCGAACCATGGTCCGGCGGCATCGAATAGCTGGTGCGGGCGATGGCGACGAGGTTGGAGCGCGCGGTATCGGCTGCSGCCTGTGCGGCAGCGACGGCGTAGAGCGCGCCGGTGCGCTCACGATAGAGACCGAAGGATTTCGAGCAGGACACCGCGATGAGCGCTTCGGGGATGGCTGCGATCATCGCCCGCAAGCCGGCGACRTCGCCGTCGAAGCCGGCGCCGAAACCCTGATAGGCGGAATCGATCAGCGGCACGAGACCCCGCGCGGCGATCACGGCGGTGACGCGCGCCCAATCCTCGGCGCCGAGCGGGGCCCCCGTCGGATTGTGGCAGGACGCATGCAGCAGGACCGCATCGCCGGGCTCGGCGCGCTGGAGCGCCTCGATCATGCTGTCGAGCTGCAAGCTCTGCGACGGGACGTCGAAATAGGGATAGGTTTCGATCTTGAGCCCGGCGGCGGCGAAAATGCCGGCATGGTTCGGCCAGCTCGGCAGTCCAAGCCAGATCTTGCCGGTGCCGGCCTGGCGGATCAGATCGGCAGCCAGCCGCAATGCGCCGGAGCCGCCGGGGGTCTGCACGCCGGCAGCATGCACCGGCGAGGCGGTGCCGCCGACCATGGTCCAGAGCAGGTCGAGGTAGGTCTGGTCGCCTTCCGGCGCCACATAGGCCTTGCTGYTCTGGCTTTCCCAGATCAGCCGCTCGGCGGCCTTCACGGCGCGGAAGATCGGGGAATGGCCGGCTTCGTCGCGATAGACGCCGACGCCGAGATCGACCTTGTCGGCCCGCGGATCGGCTTTGAAGATGCCGATCAAAGCGAGCAGGGGATCGTCGGGCTGGCGGCTCAGGCGTTCGAACATCGGGGCAATCCTGTCGGAGTAGGGCCCACCGGCCAGCCATGGGCCGTCCTCGCGGGCGACGGGACACTATCTTGGTTGCGGCGCAATAACAGCGGAAATTTCGGTGAGGCTCGGTTTCGTCCGGCGCATGGAAGCTGYCCTTGCCCGTCCGGACGCTTCGCGCGSTCGCGAGGCGTCCGGTGGAAGCTYGGCCGGAGGCCGCTCAGATGCCGCTGGGCCGATCCAGCTGCTTCAGCCAGGCGCCGATGTCGCGCGCCGCGACATTGGCCTGGTCGAGCAGCTTGCCCATGGTGAAGAAGCCGTGGAATTGGCCGGGATGCGTCCGGTGCGTCACCGGCACGCCGGCCTCGCGCAACCGCCGCGCATAATCGTCGCCTTCATCGCGCAGCGGATCGGCGCCGGCGGTCAGCACGTAAGCGGGCGGCAGGCCGGCCAGCGTCTCGGCCTTGGCCGGCGAGGCGCGCCAATCGTGGATGTCGGCGGCGCTGTTGAGATAATGGTCGCGAAACCAGCGGATGACCGAATGGGTCAGCAGCACGCTGGTCTCGGGCTCGCTGTGCGAGGGATGGTTCATCGAGAAGTCGGTGGCCGGATAGATCAGGACCTGGCCCGACAGCTTCGGCCCCTGGCCATCGCGCGCCGACAGCGCGACCACGGCCGCCAGATTGCCGCCGGCGGAATCGCCGCCAACGCTCAGTCGGGTGTCATCGATGCCGAGCGATGCAGCCTGATCGGCGACCCATCGGGTCGCCGCGACGGCGTCGTCGACCGCGGCGGGAAACTTGTGCTCGGGCGCAAGACGGTAATCGATCGAGACCACGATCAGTTCGCCCTCATGGGCCAGCGCGCGGCAGACCACATCGTGCGAATCCAGATTGCCGATCACCCAGCCGCCGCCATGGAAGAACACCAGCGCCGGTGCGAGGCCGCCATTGTGCCGTATCGTCTTCGGCCGATACAGGCGTGCCGGGATCGCGCCATGGGGGGCGGGGATGGAGAGTTCCTTGACGTCGGCGAGCTCCGGCGGCTCCGGATTGCTCACCACGCGGGCGGCCAGATAATAATCCCGCGCCTCCTGGGGTGTCAGCGTTTCATAGGCCGGGCGGCCGGCCTCCTGAAACGCCTTGTAGACGGCGGCAGCATCGGCATCGAGTTGAACGGGCATGGGCAAGTGACCTATCGCGTTGAATGACGTGGTGGATGACGGGTGTTCAGGCCGCGGTGCGGCCGCCATCGACGGTGTAGGCGGCGCCGGAGACGTAGCTCGCATCGTCGGAGGCGAGGAACGCGACGATGGCGGCGACCTCCGAACCCTGGCCGAGCCGGCGCGCGGGGACGCGATCGACGATTCTGTCGATCGGGACGGGCGCCCCGCTGCGGCCTTCGATGATCGCGCTCAGCATGCGGCTGTCGATCAGGCCGGGACAGATGCAGTTGACGCGCACATTCGTGCCGGTGCATTCCCACGCCGCGCTCTTGGTCAGGCCGATCACGGCGTGCTTGCTGGCGCTGTAGACGGCAATCTGCGGCGAGCCGATCAGGCCGGCAATCGAGGCGGTRTTGATGATCGAACCGCGGTTCTGCTGCAGCATCACCGGGAGAACGTGCTTGAGGCCGAGGAACACGCCGACGACATTGACGTCGAGCACGCGGCGGAACGCCTCGAGCGGATAATCGGTGATCGACTTGATCTCGCCCTCGATGCCGGCATTGTTGAAGAACACATCAATGGTTCCGAACTGGTCGCAGGCCCGCCGCACATAGGCCGCCACCTGCGCCTCGTCGGTTACGTCGGCGGCGATTGCGAGGGGCTCGGCGCTGGCGGGCAGGGCCGCGATGGCCGCGTTCAGATCCTGTTCGCGCCGGTCGATGGCGACGATGCGGGCGCCGCGCGCGGCCAGCAGACGCATGGTCGCGGCGCCGATGAGTCCGGCCGCGCCGGTGACGACGGCCACCCTGCCGTCGAGACGAATCGAATCGGTCATTCGTTTCCTTCCTTGCCGGCCGATCGGGACGCGGCCTTGCTGCGTGTTGGTTTCACGCTATCTGTTGGTGGTCCGACTATCTCATTGGATGAACCGGATGACCACCTCGCGGTGCGCTGGTAAGTCGCCCTTTCCCCGCCGTATTCGACATGTTAACGGGAGGGCTGATCGAGAGCGGCGGATGGGTCATGACGCGATTTGATTGTCCCGAACCCCGATTCGCCTGATAAAGCCGCGCGAGATGCACCGAACAATCGTCCTGACCGGTATCGCGGCAATGCTGGCCGCAACGTCCCTCGCGCTGGCCGTGCCYGCACGCGCGCAGATCGGGACTATTTTTTCAGATCCCGTTCCTCGGCCGCCCGGCAACATTCCGCGTCGCGGAGAGCCGATTCCGCCGCCCGAGGAAGAGGAGGAAGTTCCGGAACTGCCGCAGGGCCGCGTTCTGCCGGCACCGACCCGTCCAGCGCCTGGGCCGGGGGCTGCCCTGCCGGGCCCGGTGCAGTCGCAGCCGCTGGCGCCGCCTCCGGGGACGGCCGTGCCCCCGACCAATGCTCCCGTCGCAGTCGCTCCGCCTCCTGGACAGCCCGGCGCTGCGCCGCCGGCCGGCGGCCAGCGGCAGCCGCCGCGCGGTGCGCCCCAGAATGCAGCGGTTCCGCCGAATGGCGCCGTGCCGCAGACGCCGGCGACCCTGCAGCCGGGCGACGAGGTCGTGACCGAGCCGCCGGCGCAGAAGATCGTGAATAAGAAGGCGAGCTTCTCGGGCCTGGACAAGATCACCGGGCGCATCATCAATTTCGACGAGGATGTCGGCGAGACGGTGCAGTTCGGCGCATTACGGGTGAAGACCGACGCCTGCTACACGCGTCCGGCCACTGAGGCCGCGAACACCGACGCCTTCGTGCAGGTCGATGAGATCACCCTGCAGGGTGAGGTGAAACGCATCTTCTCGGGATGGATGTTCGCCGCGAGCCCGGGCCTGCACGGTGTCGAACATCCCATTTACGACATCTGGCTGGTCGACTGCAAAGAGCCGCAGACGACCGTCGTGAGCGCCGCACCCGACCAGAAGCCGGCGGCGCAGCAGCCGGCCCAGAAGCGGCCGCCGCAGCAGCGCCAAGCTGCCCCGCGGCCGCAGGCACCGCCGCAGCAGTATCAGACGCAGCAGATGCCGCCTCCGCCCCCGCCGCCTCAGGCGGGGGGACCGTTCGGCGGTGTGTTCAGATAGCGCCTGTTCAGATCGCGCCTGTTGCGATGGCGGGGCTCAATGGCGCTCGGCAATGATGGCGAGCGCCTCCGTGCCTGAGATCGGCTGGTCAATGGAGAGCCGCGTGAAATTGGCCGCGGGCCCGGTCAGCGCCTTTTCCAGCAGGCCCGTATAGCGGCGGCGGGGAATCTCCACCGCGCCGAATGTCTTGAGATGCTCGGTGACGTATTGCGTGTCGAGCAACTCGAAGCCGCCTGCGATCAGCCGCGCGACAAGATGCACYAGCGCGACCTTCGAGGCGTCGCGGGCGCGGTGAAACATGCTTTCGCCGAAGAAGGCGCGGCCCAGGCTGACGCCATAGAGCCCGCCCACCAGGTCGCCGTCCTGCCAGCATTCGACGCTGTGGCAATGGCCGAGCGCGTAAAGGCCGCTATAGAGCTCGCGGATGCGCCGGTTGATCCAGGTGTCCTCGCGCCCGGGCTGCGGCTCGGCGCAGCCGTCCATGACCGCCGTGAAGGCCTGGTTGACGGTCACCGTGAAGGCGTCCGACCGCACCGTCCGCGCCAGACGCGACGACACCCGGAAACCTGTCAAGGGAATGACGCCGCGCAGCTCCGGCTCGACCCAGAACAATGACGGGTCGTCGGCGCTTTCGGCCATCGGGAAGATGCCGCAGGCATAGGCACGCAGCAGGACCTCGGGCGTGATCTCGGACGCTGCGGAGTCGCGCGAATTCATGAGAGGACCTTAGCAGGAAGCCGCCGTCGAGGCGATGGTCCGTTGGTCGCGTCCGCTGGTCGCCGGGAGCTGTCAGCCCACCGCGGCCGCCGCCGGCTTGGGAACATCCTTGGTCAGGCGGAACCGGACCAGGATCTTGGTGCCGTCATGGTCCGGATCGGGTGCCACCGTCGCATCGAGCTTGGTGGCCATCGCGCTGACGATGCGCTGGCCCATGCCGGTCGAACGCGGATCGCTGGTGGCGTTGAGGCCGACGCCATTGTCGGCGATCGAGAGCAGAACGTCGTCGTTCGCGAGCTTCAACTCGACGTGGATCGGGCCGGGCCCGTCGGGATAGGCGTATTTGACCGCGTTCATCACCAGCTCGTTGACGACGATGCCGATGGCGACCGCCCGATCCGGGTCGATCTCGACCGGCTCCGCCTTCAACGTCAGGCGCGACATGCGATTGCCCTCGGCCGAGCGGCGGAGGTCGTCGAGCAAGGCGTCCAGATACTGGTTGAGCAGCACGCTCTTGAGATCGTGCGAGGTGTAGAGCCGGCGGTGGACCTGGGCGACCGCGGCGACACGGCCCATGGCATTGGTGAGCGCGGCCTTCACGTCCTCCTGCGAGCTCGAATTGGCCTGCAGGTGCAACAGCGAGGCGATGATCTGCAGGGAGTTGCCGACGCGGTGGTTGACCTCGCGCAGCAGCACCTCGCGCTCGGCGGCCAAGGCCGCGTAGCGGTCGCGCGAGGCGCGCACTTCGGCCTCGGCCTCGTCGCGGGCCTTCTGCAGCCGCGCCTGCCGCAGCGCGCCTTCGGCAGCGACCTGGAGMAGGGGAACGAATTCGCCCTGGAGATCCTTGACGAGGTAGTCGGCGGCCCCGGCCTTGAGCGCGGTCACGGCGATCTTGGAATCCTGGGAGGCCGTGACGAACACCACGGGAGGCGCTTCGGGCAGCGCCATGATCCGCTCCAGCGTCTCCAGGCCATCGAGGCCCGGCATGTACTGGTCCAGCGCGACGACGTCGATCCCACCGTGCTGGATCCGTTCGAGGCCCGCGGCGCCATCAGGCGCGTGCTCGACCGTGAACCCCAGCCGCTTGAGCCCGCGCTCCACCAGCCGCGCCAGGGTGGCGTCGTCGTCGATATAGAGCAGCGTGGGTGCGGCGGAGCTCATACGGCGGGCGGAACCTGGATGACGGAGAAGAACAGACCGAGCTGGCGGATGGCGTTGGCGAAACTCTCGTAATTGACCGGCTTGGTGATGTAGACGTTGCAACCGAGCTCGTAGCAGCGCTTGATCTCCTGCGAGTCGTCTGTGGTGGTGAGGATCACCACGGGAGCGCTCTTCAGGAAGCTATTCTGCTTGACCATCCTGAGGATGTCGATGCCGGTCATGTCCGGCAGGTTCAGATCCAGCAGAATTAACAGGGCCCGGCCCTTATGATCGAGCCCGGTGCCGTCAGCACCAAGCAGATATTTCACGGCGTCTGTACCGTTGGTGAACGGCATGATCTCGTTGTTGACGCCGGAGCGGCGAATGTTCCGCTCGATCAGGCGGGCGTGTCCTTCGTCGTCCTCGATCATGATGATCGTTACGGGCATGGTCATCGGTCTGAGTTCCGGTTTGAGGCATTCCATTTGATCGGAAGCGTGATGGTGAAGGTGCTGCCCTGGTCGAGTTCCGAGGCAACCGACATGGTTCCACCGAGCCGCCGCACCAGCGCGCGCACATGGGCGAGCCCGATTCCCTGGCCCGGACGATCCTGCGTCCCGGCGCGGCGGAACAGGTCAAAGATACGTTGGTGATCCCGGGGATCAATCCCCCGGCCATTGTCGGTGATTTCGAAGATCGCGAAGCCCAGCTTGGTGCGGGCGCGGATGGCGATATCCCCTGGCACTCCSGGCTTCAGATATTTGATCGCGTTGTCGATCAGGTTGGAGAAGATCTGTTCCAGCGCCAAGCGGTCGCTGATGATCGCGGGCAGCGGCTCGATGCGGATGGTCGCCTGCGCTTCTTCTGCCTGATGCGCGAGCGTGGAGACGATCGCCTCGATCAGCTCGCGCGTTTCGATCCGCACCGGAACGAACTCACGTCGTCCTTCGCGGGTCAAATTGAGGATGGCTGAGATCAGCCGGTCCATCTTCGCAATCGAGGATTTGATGAAGCCCAGCGCCTCCGAGAAATCCTCGGAGAGCTGCTTGTCGGCGCCTTCCAGCTCCGGCTCGGCGCCCTCGGCGGGAGGCGGCGAGTCGGATACCGCGCGCGCCAGCGCCGCGATGCGGCGGAAGATGTCGTTGCGCAGCTCGTCGAGCTCGCTGGTGAAGCCCATGATGTTGACCAGCGGCGAGCGCAGATCGTGGCTGACGATGTAGGCGAAACGCTGGATCTCCTCGTTGGCTTCGCGCAGATCCGCGGTGCGCTCGTCGACGGTCGCCTCCAGGTTCAGGTTGCTCTCGYGCAGCTGCGTCTCGGCATCATCGCGGGCGCGGGTGGAGCGGCGCACCAGCAGCACCGAGATGACCGCAAGCACCACAACGAGGGCTGACCCCGTGATGGTGACGATGGCCGCCAATTGCTGGCTGGCATCGGCATTGGCGGTCCGCAAAGCCAGCAGGCGTTCCTCCTCGAGGCGCATCGTCTCGGCGGTGTTGCGCATCATGTTGCTGCTGTCAGTCGATCCGGCATCGCGCACCAGCGCGACGGCGCCGGGGAGGTCGCCGGATGCAACCAGCGCCTTCTCGCGATCGAATTGGGCCAGCCGGCCTTCGATCACGCTGCGCAGTCGGGCGAGATTTTCAACCTGCTTCTGGTTGTCGGCGACGAGCGTGCCCAGCTTGTCGAGCAGCGGCCGGAGCGCCTTCACGGCGGCTTCGTGGTCTTTGAGAAATTCCGGGTTCTGCGTCAGCAGATAGGCGCGCACGCCACTCTCGGCGCGCCGGACCTCGAGCAACAAGGCGTTGATCTGGTTCTCGGCCTCGACGGTGTGCACCACCCAGGCGCTATCCCTGCGGGCCTTGTTGACCAGCAGAACCGACGCCGTGCTGACGGCAACCAGCACCACAAAGCCCGCCGACAACAGCAGGATCTGTCCCAGCGTGCGCCTTCGTCTCACCTCAGGCGCCAATGCCCACTCGCACGTCGTTGGTAATCACTGCCCCCTGGCGGAAAAGTTCCGACCAAGCAGAACGCAACTGCAACGGCTTGGTTCCGCCCTGGACGACAGTTTTTCTGAGCGAAGCCGCTCAGTCCGTCTGCTGGCCGGCCAGGTACTGCTCGAGCCAGTGGATGTGATAATCGCCGTCGATGATGGCGGGCTCCCGAACCAGGGCGCGGAACAGCGGCAGGGTCGTCTCGATACCGTCGACCACCATCTCGTCCAGCGCGCGGCGCAGCCGCATCAGGCACTCGACCCGGCTCTTGCCGTGCACGATCAGCTTGCCGACCAGCGAGTCGTAATAAGGCGGGATCACATAGCCCTGGTAGACGGCGGAATCGATCCGGACGCCGAGACCGCCGGGCGGATGGTATTGCAGGATCTTGCCGGGCGAGGCGCCGCAGACCCCGGCCGATTCCTCGAGCTCCTTGTGGATTTGCAGCACGCCGCCATAGGTGTAGCGCCTGTCTCTTATACACATCTGGTCGGAAG
>BFBZ01000007.1_pt1 | contig 47414 bp, 46 predicted proteins | sample 1888401 | NCBI WGS metagenome assembly BFBZ01 (sample SAMD00112614, study PRJDB3348) | symbiont metagenome | host: Chara braunii | reverse complement strand
ACCTTATCGGACAGTCCTAGATTGGAAAAAGACATTGAGCCTCGAGTCGAAACCGCCGTTCGGATTCTCGGGAATAACTGCCGCGTTCAACCCCGGAACGGCACGCTCTTTAGGCACGGGGGAGGGAAATACGCTGACAGGCGGCTCATCGGGACATCGCGTATCGATTCCGCGCCGCGTCACGGCGGAACATAGGCGGGAAATGGCCAAAGTCAATGTGTTCCAGCATGACAGGGGCCAAAAGCTTAATGTTTTCGGCTGGAAATGCTCAATTTGAGGGTTTTTGGGACCGGCGGAACTGAACCGGCGCCAGCCGCTGGAAGACTATGGCATAGTCCCGTTTTCGGCCCTTCGCGCGGCTGCCGGGCACTGCTACATGGCTGGTTTCGCAGGTTTCGAGGACACCGGATGATCCCCCATTTTGCCATCAGGACGGCTGTCCTCGCGGTCGTTGCGGTGCTCTCGCTCGTGGTGCCTGCGGCGGCTGAAAAGCGCGTCGCACTGGTCGTCGGCAACAACGACTACCGCAACATCCCGCGGCTGCAGAAAGCGGTGAACGACGCCCGCGCCATGGGCGATACGCTGCGGCAGCTTGGTTTTACGGTGATGGCCGCCGAGAACCAGACCCGGAAAGGCTTCACCGAAACCTTGCTGGCGTTCGACCAGATCGTGGAGCCGGGTGATACGACATTTTTCTTTTTTGCCGGGCATGGCTTTGAAATCGGCGGCGAGAATTACCTGCTGCCCACGGATGTCGAAGCCGCCAGCGCCGGCCAGGAGGAACTGGTGCGCGACGGCGCCATGGCGGCGGAGCGTGTGATTTCGCGGCTGCAGAAGCGCGGCGCAAAAACCTCCATCTTCGTGTTCGACGCCTGCCGCAACAATCCGTTTGAGCACGCCGGGACGCGGGCCCTGGCCGGTGGCGGCGGGCTTGCGGCGATGACACCGCCTGAGGGGGTGTTCGTGGTGTTCTCCGCGGGTGCCAAGCAGACGGCGCTCGACCGATTGTCGGACGACGACAGCAACCCGAACTCGGTCTTTACCCGCAACTTCGTCCGCGAACTGGCAAAACCCGGACTGAACCTGGTGCAGATCGCCAAGCGGACCCAGTTCGACGTCCGCGACATGACGGCCGCTGTCCGTCATCTGCAGACCCCGGCCTATTACGATCAGATTGTCGGCGACGTGGTCCTCAACGGCGCGGCCCCCGGCAGCAGCGGTGAACGAACCATCGCCGTGGAGCCGCAATCGCCAGGGCCGCAATTGGCCGGGCTGCCGCCGGTGAATCCTGCGCCGCGGCTGCTGGCCCCGGACAGCACCAACGCGCCGATCGCGAGTTTCTCGCGGCACAATGGCGGGTGGACTGTCGCGATTTCGATCGCCGATCCGGCGTTGGCGATATCATGGCGAATGGGCGAAAGCGGAGATTTCAAGGATACCGGCTTTCTCGATACGCTCGATCAGCGCACGCGCAAGCGCGTGCCGAGCCCGTCGTTCGAACTGCCGGCAGATGCGCCGGCGGCGACGCTGCAAGTCAGGTACATCGACGTCAATGGCGACATGCAGGGGCCATTTCCCTGTCTCTTATACACATCTAGATGTGTATAAGAGACAGGGCGATATCATGGCGAATGGGCGAAAGCGGAGATTTCAAGGATACCGGCTTTCTCGATACGCTCGATCAGCGCACGCGCAAGCGCGTGCCGAGCCCGTCGTTCGAACTGCCGGCAGATGCGCCGGCGGCGACGCTGCAAGTCAGGTACATCGACGTCAATGGCGACATGCAGGGGCCATTTCCCATCCGGTTCGAGCCGCAGGCCGCGCTGGTGCGCGACCAGCGCAAGATCCTCGATCTGACGTCGACGAGCTGGCTGGCGTTCCGCGAGTTCAACGGCCTGCTGGTGTATTACACCCACCTGATGTCGTACCGGTGCGCCATCCGTGAAATGCGCATCGGCATCGACAGCGGCGTTCCCGACAAGGTGATTAAATTGCCGCCGTGCAATTTGAAGGACCCGGTCGCCATCCCCTCCGATGCGCAGGTGTCTCTCAAGCTGCCGCCGGCCACCAAGTCGGTGTCGGTCGAACTGACATTCCAGGACGGCAGCGTGTCGGAGATCAAGACCTTTCGGCGCTGAACGTCCACGACACATTGCTGTCATCGTCGGTGGGGAACTTTTTGGCTGCCGTCAGATTTCAAGACAACCGGCGAGCCTGCCGGCCCGGATGCACCGCGCATGAATACGAGTGGCGAAACACAAGTCCCCACCGAACTTGGCCGCACCATGACGACGCGCTGCTGCATCGTCGGCGGCGGCCCTGCCGGGATGATGCTTGGGTTTCTGCTCGCACGTGCAGGCGTGCAGACCGTCGTGGTGGAAAAACACGCCGACTTCCTGCGCGATTTTCGCGGCGATACGGTTCATCCCTCGACGCTGCGGATCATGCGCGAGCTTGGCCTGCTCGATGAATTTCTCAAGCGGCCGCACCAGGAGTTGGATCGGCTGCGGGGGCAGTTCGGCGACACCATCGTGCGGATGGCGGATTTCCGCGGGCTGGCCTGTCCTTTCATTGTTTTGATGCCGCAGTGGGATTTCCTCGACTTCCTGTTCGAGCAATCGGCGCGATTTCCGAGCCTGATGGTGTTGCGCAAGACCGAAGCAATGGACCTGCTGCGCAACGGTGATACGGTTGTCGGCGTTGTCGCGAACACCGAACAGGGGCCGCTTGCCATCAAGGCGGATCTCACCATCGGTTGCGACGGGCGGCACTCGACGATCCGGGCGCGTGCCGATCTCGAGGTTGAGGACGTCGGCGCGCCGATCGACGTGCTCTGGTTTCGGATCGGCAAGGCCGTTGGCTCCGGCGACAACCTTCTGATGCGTGCCGAGCGGGGTCGTATCCTGGTGACGATCGATCGTGATGACTACTGGCAATGTGCCTATGTGTTTAGATGTGTATAAGAGACAGCCTTCTGATGCGTGCCGAGCGGGGTCGTATCCTGGTGACGATCGATCGTGATGACTACTGGCAATGTGCCTATGTGTTTCCGAAAGGGCAGTTCGAAGCGGTCAAGGCCAGAGGCCTGGAGCAATTTCAGAACGACGTCGCCGCTACGGCGCCGGCACTGAGGGAGCGCATTGGCGACGTAAAGAGCTGGGATGACGTCAAGCTGCTGACAGTCGCTGTCGACCGGCTCACGCGCTGGACGCGGCCGGGGCTGCTTTGCATCGGCGATGCCGCGCACGCGATGTCGCCGGTCGGTGGTGTCGGGATCAACCTGGCGATTCAGGATGCGGTGGCAACGGCCAATCTGCTGGCGGGACCGCTCGCGGAGGGATGTCCTCCGGAAAGCGAACTCGACAAGGTCCGCCAGCGCCGGCTGTTTCCAACGCGCATGACCCAGGCGTTGCAGGTTCAGATGCACAAGCGCATCATCTATCCCAGGCTACAGGGGGCCGAGACGGGCGTCCCGTTGCCCATTCGCCTGATCGACGCACTGCCGCCGCTGCAGCGGTTGTTTGCGCGGTTGGTCGGCATGGGCGTGCGCCCCGAACATGTGCGCTCGCTCGCCGTCCACGTGGGGGATCAGCCGGAGGTCGAATAGCCACCGTCGACCGGGATCGCGGTACCGGTGACGAAATCGGAGGCGCTGGAGCTGAGGAAGACCGCGATACCCGCCAGATCGCCGGGCACGCCCCAGCGCCCTGCCGGCGTTCGCGCCAGAACCCGGTCATGCAGGCCATCGACCTGCTGGCGCGCGCCTTCAGTCAGTTCGGTATCGATCCAGCCGGGCAGGACGGCGTTGGCCTGAATGTTGTCCGGAGCCCAGGCGCAGGCCAGCGACTTGGTGAACTGCACGATGCCGCCCTTGCTCGCGGCATAGGCCGGCGCGAACGATGCGCCGAAGATCGAGAGCATCGATCCGATATTGATGATCTTGCCGCCGCCGGCCGCCTTCATCAGCGGATAAGCCGCCTGCACGGCGTGCACCGCGCTAGTGAGGTTGGTGTCGATCACCTTGTGCCACTCATCGATCGCCATGACGTGCGCTGGCTTGCGGATGTTGATGCCGGCATTGTTAATGAGGATGTCGACGCCGCCAAACGCGCGTTTGGTTTCCTCCATCATGCGCGTGGCGTCGTCGCGCGAGGTGACGTCGGCGGTCAGGGCAATGGCACGCCCACCGGCTGCGGTCAGTTCGGAAGCGGCCTGTTTCGATTTCGCCTCGTTGCGGCCGACGATCGCGACTGCGGCGCCGGCGGCCGCGAGCCCGCGGGCCATACCGAGGCCGATGCCGCCATTGCCGCCGGTGACAACAGCGGCTTTTCCGGACAGATCGAAGGGAGAGGTGGTCATGCTGCGCATCCTTGCGGTCTTGCTGCCGCGATGGAGGGAAACGAAACGAGTCTGCTGGGTCAGACGCGGCGCGATAAGACTATCAGCACCAGTCCAACAAACGCCAGTCCGCCACCGTAATAGGCCCATTGCGTCTGCCGCACCATGAAGCTCGACGCCGGATAAGGGAAATACCCAGTGGCCTGGCCGACCCAGAGCGCGCCGATGACGAGCGCGAGCATACCAAGAATCAAAAGAGGAGGGCGCAAGGATGTCATTTGGGTGGTCCCTCTTTCACGCAATTGGTATCCGGGTTCAGGTGCAACCGCTGCCCATTGGCGTTCAGCTCTTTGGAAATCTGCGAATCTGCAAGCTCGAAATGACCGGCCAAAAGTGCGTCGCGCGCACCCGGGCAATTAGCATTGACGAGATTGCCCGCGTAAGACCATGACTTCTGAGCGTCGATCGCAAAAACGGCCACGGTTCCGGATGGTGACGGGAGTACAACGATTTCCGCGATTCCGTCGCCATCAATATCGACCAGCACGGCTTCACATTTCGTGTGGCCCGTCATGCAGACAGGCAGCAGGAATTTTCGTTTGGACGCGCTCCAGTCCGTGTTCAGGAATTCAGGAGGTAAGGATCCGCCAAGTGGCTGAGCCACCGTGATGTTGCCCGTTCGATCGCGTACCGTCGCGGGCGCATACCAGGCATCACTGCGCGTGTGCCACTTCAGGACTTCGCTGGCCTTCTCTGCGACGATTGTCGAACTGTTCTGCTCGGCCAGCTTCCGCAGTGCGTCGGTGCCGTAGCGGCCTGATGCAAACCGTAAAAACGAATAGTCGAACTTGCCCGGCGCGATCTTTCCCGTGTTCAGCAGTCGAACCTGGTCGGCAACGGATATCCGCGCGGGGTCGGCGACAGGCGTGAACAGCACAAACAAGACGATCAGGGCGGCAAATGCGCTTGCGACATTCGTGACGTCCAGTCGTTGCGACAAAAAACGTCCTCGCAGCAGTGCGGCGACGTAGCCGACGGCATAACAGGCCGCGATGCCGGTGCAGGCTGTTGCGAAGATCCTGTCCGGGGTCCAGCCGTATTGTCTTACGCGCAGCATGATGCTGTAGGCCGCCAAAAGCACCAGCGGCACCAGGGTGATCGAAGCGATCGCGACCGCAATGCGCAGAATCCGCGAGACGGGCCTTGCACGCTCGAGAGTGTCGTCTTCGGCCCGCGAGCCGTCCTGGTAAGTTGCGTTGATCAGAAAGATCAAACTGGCGATGGCGATAAGCAGGATGGACGATGCATGCCGCGTGCCCCACAGCGGCTCCAGTCCCGTTGCCAGCAACGCCGCGATGAAACCCACGACAATCAGCGTCATCAATGGCAGCAGCCAGGAGAGCAGATTGCACCCCAGTGTGCGGACGCCACGAATGATGCCGACGCGAACGTCGGTGACATGAATGGCGCAATTGAGCACCAGTGCCGTGGCCGGAATCCAGAACCAGCTCTTCTCGATCAGTCTCGCGATGAAGTCGAGTTTGATCAGTTTGAAGAGTTCTGCACCGAGCCAGAGGATGAGCCAGAAGATTCCCGCGAAGAGGATCGCGAGCAGAATTTGCACTCCGTATTTCCAGGACACGTCAAAATGCGTCGCGTAACGTGCGATCAGTCTGTGATCGCTGGCCCCGGATATCAGCAGGCTCTGCATGACAAATAATCCGGTCGACAACGCAAACCACAATTGCGGAGAGGGCAGGTTGCGCAGGCCGGACGGAGGCAAAATCGGATCGCGGATGATATCATAGTAGGCAAGGCCCGCGCAGATCAGGGCAACGATGATGGTCCAGCCGGCAAGTAACCGGGGGCGAAGGTGCGTAAGGCCGGTCGTAATAACGAGGGGCGCGAAAATCGCTATTGTGCAGAGCGTCGCAAACAACGGACCGTGTGTTGCGGCCCAGCCTTTCGCCTGGGACGCGTCGAACAGGAGGTAGAGGGCCAGCCCCTGCAGGAGACCGACAGCAGCACGAGCCATGCCTGACGAACTCGAACTGCCTGACGCGGCTCCATCGACCTCCGTCATGGGTACTCCCGTGAAAGCCTCAGACGTCCAGCAACTCCTCGCTGGCGAACTCGGCCTTTTCCGAAATGAAGGCGAAGCGCGCCTCGGCCTTGGTGCCCATCAGGCGCTCGACCGAATCCGCGGTGCCTTCGCGATCGTCCGGCAGCAGCACGACCCGCAGCATCGTACGCTTGGTGGGATCCATGGTGGTTTCCTTCAACTGCGCCGGCATCATCTCGCCGAGGCCTTTGAAACGCCCGATCTCCACCTTGGCGTTGGCATGAAATTCCCGCTTCAGGACTTCATCCCTGTGCGCCTCGTCGCGGGCGTAAAACGTCTTGCCGCCATGGGACAGGCGATACAGCGGCGGAATCGCGAGATAGAGATAGCCTTCATCGATCAGCCGCGGCATCTGCCGGTAGAAGAACGTGATCAGCAGCGAGGCAATGTGCGCGCCGTCGACGTCGGCGTCGGTCATGATGATGATGCGAGCGTAGCGCAGATCTTCCTGACGGTAGTGTGCGCCGGTGCCGCAGCCGATCGCCTGCATCAGGTCGGCGAGCTGCTGGTTGCCGGCGAGCTTGTCTTTGCCGGCGGAGGCGACGTTGAGAATCTTGCCGCGCAGCGGCAGGATTGCCTGGGTCTTGCGGTCGCGCGCCTGCTTGGCGCTGCCGCCTGCGGAGTCGCCTTCGACAATGAAGAGCTCGGAGCCTTCGGCGGCGGTGTTGGTGCAGTCGGCGAGCTTGCCGGGCAGGCGGAGCTTGCGCACCGCGGTCTTGCGCGAGATTTCCTTTTCCTGACGGCGGCGGAGCCGCTCGTCGGCGCGCTCCATCACGAATTCAAGGAGTTTGTTGGCCTGCACCGGATTGCCGGACAGCCAGTGATCGAACGGGTCCTTGATCGCCTGTTCGACGATCTTCTGTGCTTCAGCCGTCGCCAGCCTGTCCTTGGTTTGGCCCTGGAATTCCGGTTCGCGCACGAACACTGACAGCATCACGGCGGCGCCAACCATGACGTCTTCGGACGTGATGGTCGCGGCGCGTTTGCCCTGTCCGACGCGCTCGGCATGATCCTTCAGGCCGCGCAGCAACGCGCTGCGCATGCCGGATTCATGGGTGCCGCCGTCGGGAGTCGGCACGGTGTTGCAGTAGGACGACAGGAAACCGTCGGCATCAGCAGTCCACGCCACCGCCCATTCGCAGGCGCCGTGCGCACCGTTGCGCCCGGACTTGCCGGAGAAGATATCGGGGTGCACCAGGGTGTCAGCGTGGATTGCCGCGCCGAGATAGTCCTTAAGGCCCCCCGGGAAATGGAAGGTGTCCTCGGCGGGAACGTCGTCGACGCCGCGCAGCAGTTCCGGATCACAGTGCCAGCGGATTTCGACGCCGCCGAACAGATAAGCCTTCGACCGGGTCATCTTGAACAGGCGTTGCGGCTTGAACGCCGCCTTGGCGCCGAAAATGTCGGTGTCGGGCTTGAAGCGGATGCGGGTGCCGCGGCGGTTGTGCACCTTGCCAAGGTCTTCCAGCTTGCCCTTGGGATGGCCGCGCTCGAACGACATCTTGTAGAGCTTTTGCTCGCGGGCGACTTCCACTTCGAGGCGCGATGAGAGAGCATTGACCACCGACACGCCGACACCGTGCAGACCGCCCGAGGTCTCGTAGACCTTGGAGTCGAACTTGCCGCCCGAATGCAGCGTGCACATGATGACTTCGAGGGCCGACTTCTTGGGAAACTTCGGATGCGGGTCGATCGGAATGCCGCGCCCGTTGTCGCTGACGGTCAGAAAACCGTCCGCCGTCAGGCTGACCTCGATGAAGGTGGCGTGACCAGCCAAGGCCTCGTCCATCGAGTTATCGATGACTTCGGCGAACAGATGGTGCAGGGCCTTCTCATCGGTGCCGCCGATATACATGCCCGGTCGGCGCCGGACCGGTTCCAACCCCTCCAGCACCTCGATATCGGCCGCGGTATAGCCAGCCTCGGCACTGGACGCGCGAGCTGCCGGCTTGGCCGCGGCGGCGCGCCCCTTGGGCGCTCCTGCGAACAAGTCGTCCGATTTGTCGTTCTTCTTTTCTTTCAGTGGCTTAGGCATATTTCTTCATACTTTAAGAGGCCCGCGACGGGCGAATCACTGACCCCCAATATGCCACGGAAGCGGTTTGGAATGTGACGGACCGGCCTGGGAACCAGCCCCTAATATGGGCGTGGCAGGCGGTTAAATCAGGTCTTGCCTGCCTTTCTCCCATGTCACGCTCCCATGTCACGCGTTTGCCGTTCGCGCCACGATCGACAAGAACAAGACCATGGCCGCCAGGATGACCATGGAGCCTATGACCACGACGAACCCGAGCGAATGATGGCGGTGGCTTCGAGCGCGATGCCAAGGGGGAAGACGATGCTGCCGGCGATATGCAGCCAGCCCTGGATTTTCGCCAGCGTCATGGCGGCAGCCTTTGGCACCACCTTGTAATAAAGCCCGAACAGAAACAGCAGGACACCACCGACCAGATTGAGATGCGCGTGCGCCGGTCCGAGCTGAAAATCGTGCTGGATGCCCATCACGATGCCGCCCACCATACCGAAGGTCAGCAGGACAGCACTCGTGCACATCATCAGGGAAGGCATCATTCTATTCTCTCTCTGGTTGTTATCGAACAGCGGATGAAAGCGGGCCCAGGAAAGGCCCGGGAGGACAATCAAGGGATGAGGACCCCACGGATCCGCGCTCAATCGATAGCTCAGGAGGTTGCGGTTGCATGGCCGCGACAACTGAGGTCTTCAACATCATTGACTTGGTCTTCGAACGCGTAGTCTGGTTCAAAACCAGCAACCGCGGAAACCCCCAAATGGAAGATATGGTGCGTGCGCTCGTCGATTTCGTCCGCGATCATCAGTCGTGGGCGGCGCCGATCATGTTCGCACTGGCGTTCGGTGAATCGCTGGCATTTCTGTCGTTGCTGATTCCCGCCTGGGGCGCATTGGTCGGCATTGGCGCGCTGATCGGCCCGAGCGGGATCAGCTTCTGGCCGGTCTGGATTGGTGGTGCGCTCGGCGCGGCCTGCGGCGACTGGATATCCTACTGGTTTGGATTCACCTTCAAGGACCGCGTCGCGCACATGTGGCCGTTGTCGCGCTATCCCGAGCTGTTGCCGCGCGGTGAAGCGTTCGTGCGCAAGTGGGGAACGCTCGGGATATTCCTGGGGCGTTTCTTCGGACCGCTCCGAGCCTCTGTTCCGTTGGTCGCGGGCATTTTCGAGATGCCCTACATCAGATTTCAGTTCGCGAACTTCACCTCGGCCTTTGTCTGGGCCGCGGCGCTGTTGATTTTCGGCGATATCGTGTCCAGGGCTGCAACCTGGCTCTGGGGCGCCGTTTGACACAGATTTGATTTGCGACGTCGGCGCTCCCGCATGGCAAGACCGCAGCGAACCGGAATAAGGTGCCGGGCCGGTTGTTAATCCGGTCGACGACCGACCTGATTTCTCAGGACCAGATGTTTCAGGATCGGCTTTCAGCAAACGACATCGGGGAGGGACCTCATGGACATTACACGACGTCTTGCACTGACAGGAGTTGCCACCATGGCCGCCGCACCGCTCATTCCGACATCGTCCGCAAAGGCCGCGGTTGCCCCGGCGGGCAAGCAGGCTCCGAGCTTCTATCGCTACAAGGTCGGCGATATCGAGGTCGCTGTCGTTTCCGACGGCGCCAGCACCTTTCCGCTGCCCGATAATTTCGTCGTCAATGCCAAGAAAGACGAGGTCAATTCCGCGCTCGAAAAGGCGTTCATGCCGCGTGACAAGATGACAATCCATTTCGCTCCCCTCGCGATCAACACCGGCGGCAAGCTGGTGGTGATCGACACCGGAAACGGCGCCGCTGCCAACGCTGCAAGCAAAGGCGCTGTGGGCCAGTTCGCGACCAACCTTGTGGCCGCCGGCATCGATCCCAAGAACGTGGACATGGTGGTGATCTCGCATTTCCACGGCGATCATGTGAATGGATTGCTGACCGCGGATGGACAACCGGTCTTCGCCAATGCCGAGGTGCTGGTACCCGCGGTCGAGTGGAAATACTGGATGGACGACGGCGAGATGAGCCGCGCGCCGGCCGGCCGCATGCAGGAGCTGTTCAAGAACAATCGTCGCGTGTTCGAGACAGGTTTGAAGAAGAAGGTGACGCCCTATGAGTGGGGCAAGGAGCTTGCGTCGGGATTGCTCTCGGTCGAGACCATCGGTCACACCCCGGGGCACACGTCCTATGTGCTGTCGTCAGGTTCGGACAAGGTCTTCGTTCAGTCCGATGTCACCAATCATCCGGACCTGTTCGTGAAAAATCCCGGCTGGCATGCGGGTTTCGACCAGGACGGCGGCAAGGCCGAGAGCACGCGTCGCAAGGTCTACGACATGCTGGTCGCGGACAAGCTCAAGGTGCAGGGCTTTCACTATCCGTTCCCGGCGCTCGGCAACGTCGAAAAGGATGGCACGAGCTATCGTCTCGTTCCTGCGCCATGGTCGCCAACCATCTGATCGCGGGTCGATAGGCCAAAAGGGGGCGCTCCGGGCCACGAAACGTAGTGGTTTGACCGCCTTGACGTGAGATGGGCGCGGATCTATATCCGCGCCCATGATGACACCAGCGGCCATTTCAATTGTTCGCCGTCGCCGCACCTTTGCGGCATGGGCGGGCGTTCGCGCCTGAGATCATCACCCCTGCCGCCGGAGTTTATCCGCGGCAGCTTGTTCCTCCCACAATCCGCCGCTGATCGTCTCCGACGGCGCTCGCATCGTGGAACAGGAACACCTGATCATGGCTGAGAAGAAGAAGGTCGGCATCCTCGGCGCCTCCGGTTACACCGGGGCCGAACTCGTTCGGCTACTGCTGCGTCACCCCGGGGTCGATATCACGCTGCTGACCGCGGACCGCCGCGCCGGTCAGGCGATGGGCGACGTCTTTCCGCAGTTCGCGCCGTACGATCTGCCGCAACTCGTGACAATCGACAGCGTCGACTGGCCGAATGCCGGACTTGATCTGATCTTTTGCGCGCTGCCCCATGCGACCACCCAGAAGATGATCAAGGACGTGCTGTCCAAGGCGCCGCGGACCAGGATCGTCGATCTGTCGGCGGACTTCCGGCTGGAAAGCCCGGAGGCCTATGCCACATGGTATGGCCACGAACACCACGCGCTCGAGCTGCAGAAAGAGGCGGTCTATGGCCTGGTCGAGATCTACCGGCAAGAGATCAGGAAGGCGCGTCTCGTCGCCAATCCCGGCTGCTACCCCTCGTGTGCGTTGCTGCCGGTGATCCCGCTTCTCACAGCGCAGGCGATCGAGCCGGACGAGATCGTGGTCGACGCGAAATCGGGCATGACTGGCAGTGGTCGTTCCATCAAGGAGGAGATGCTTTTCTCCGAGGTCTCCGAGGGTTTTCACGCCTATGGCGTGGGGCATCACCGCCACGTTGCCGAGCTTGATCAAGAGTTCTCCAAGGCGGCGGGCCGGGAGGTCTTGGTCAGCTTTACTCCGCATCTGCTGCCTATCAACCGCGGGCTGCTTTCAACCATCTATGTGCGGGGGCGAGGCGGCTACACCGCGCAAGACCTGCACGAGATCCTGTCGGTTCAATACGGCGGCGAACCGTTCATCCATGTGCTGCCATTCGGCAAGACGCCACAGACGCGGCATGTGCGTGGCTCGAACATGACGTTCATCGGCGTCGCCGCCGACAGGATGCCGGCGCGCGCGATCATCGTCTCAACGCTGGACAATCTGACCAAGGGAGCGTCAGGTCAGGCCGTGCAGAACATGAACCTCATGCTTGGCTTTGCCGAGGCCGCGGGAATCGATCAGCCGCCGATGTTTCCGTGATCGCCAATGACAAAGGGACGGCCGATGCCGTCCCTTTGTTTGTTGCCAATCGTTGCCGGCGAGATCGTCAATGTCAGGTGAGATTGATGTCAAACGACCTGAAATCAGACGATCTGGAAGATTCCCAGCACCAGCACGGCCTGCGCGATAAAGCCCACGGTGAAGGCCAGTGTGCGAAACACCGGCACGCCGAGCATGTAGACGAACACATGCGCCACGCGGGCCCAGAAATAGACGGCCGATGCGAGCACGGTCCACTTGCTGGAATAATCGATGGCGTTCAGGATCAGGACCAGCGGTGCGAAGATGACGAGGTTTTCCACCGCGTTGTCGTGGGCGAACATCAGGCGGTTGGCCCATTCCGCGTGCGGCTTGTCGGTCCGGGTCGGATTGGCCATGGCGCCGCCGAGGCCACGCACCTGACAGCGATTGAGAATGTAGGGGACCCACAGCAGGCCCGTCAGAATAACCGTGAGGGTCAACCAGAACAATTCGCGCGTCATTGCAAGCTCCCGGCCTTGATTCAGTCGATCGAGGTCATCCTCGCCGTCAACTCATAGATCATTTTCCGGGAAAGTGGAATTCGCGGCTGTGGATCAGGCGCGCACGCGAACGAAGCTGCCCGGCGCATCCTCGAGCGCGGGCAGGGCCTCGGTCCCGACACCACGGGCGGAGACTTGCTCAGGGTCGCTCGATTCGATCCACTGCCGCCAGTCCGGCCACCATGAGCCCTTGTGCTCTTGCGCGCCCTTCATCCAGTCAGCCAGGGTGATGTCGCGAATCCTGTCATTGGTCCAGAATTGATACTTGCCCAGCGCCGGCGGGTTGACCACGCCCGCAATGTGGCCGGAGCCGGCGAGCACATAGCGCACCGGGCCGCCGAAAAACTGCGAGCCATACAGCACCGATTCGGCGGGTGCGATGTGATCTTCCTTGGTGGCGAGATTGTAGACGGGCACCTTGACCTTGGAGAGATCGAGCAGGGTGTTGTCGAGCACCATGGTGCCGGCCGACAGCCTGTTCTCCAGATAGCAGTTGCGAAGGTAGTAGGAATGGTTGGCCGCCGGCATGCGGGTGGCGTCGGAGTTCCAATGCAGCAGGTCGAACGCCGCGGGCTGTTTGCCCTTCAGGTAGTTGCTGACCACATACGACCAGATCAGATCGTTCGAGCGCAGCATGTTGAAGGCCATCGCCATCTTGCTGCCTTCGAGCACGCCGGCGCGCTGCATCTCGCGCTCGAGCGCGGAGATCTGATCTTCGTCGACGAACACCAGCAGTTCGCCGGCATGGGTGAAATCGACCTGGGCGGCGAGGAACGTCGCCGACGTGACCCGCACCCGCCGCTTTTCCGCAAGCCAGGCCAGCGTCGAGGCGAGCAAGGTGCCGCCCACGCAATAGCCCATGGTGTGGACCTTCATTTCGCCGGTCGCCTTTTCGATGGCATCCATCGCGGCGAGGGGACCTTCCTTCATGTAGTCGTCGAAGGTCTTTTCACCGAGCCGTTTGTCCGGGTTGACCCAGGAAATCACGAATACGGTGAGACCCTGGTCGACACACCACTTGATGAAGGATTTTTCCCGATTCAGATCGAGGATATAGAACTTGTTGATCCACGGCGGCACGATCAGGAGGGGGGTGCGCAGCACGCCCTCGGTGGTTGGTTCGTACTGGATCAACTGCATCAGGTCGTTCTGGAAGATCACCTTGCCGGGCGTGTTGGCGAGCTGCTCGCCGACATTCAGGTTCGCGGAATCCGACTGGCGGATGCGCAGATTGCCGTGTCCGGCCACCACGTCTTCGGCCAGCATCTTCATGCCGCGGACGAGGTTCTCGCCGCTCGAGGCCACCGTCTCACGCAACACTTCCGGGTTGGTCAGAACGAAGTTCGACGGAGATAGCGCGTTGGTGAGTTGCTGGACATAGAACTCAGCCTTCTTGCGGGTGTGCGGGTCGAGCCCCTGCGTATCGCGCACCACGTCGAAAGCCCACTGGGTGGTCAGCAGATAGAACTGCATCACGAAGTCGAAAAACTGATTCGACTTCCATTCCGCGTCCTGAAAGCGCTTGTCGCGCGGCGCCGGCGAAATCGCGGGGGCGGCGTCTTCGCCCACCAGGCGTCGCATCGACGCCCCCCACAGATCGAGGTAGGATTTTCCCAGCTTGAACTGCAGTTCCGAGGCGCGGGTCTTGTCCGAGAGCCAGTATTCGGCGACCGCGCCGAAGGTCTTGACCAGTTCATTCATTTCGCTCGGAGTCTCGTCCGGCGGCACGCCTTCGCGGGATTTCAGATACGCGGCGAGGGCCTGACCGCTGCTTTCCATGGCCCGCGCGAGGTTCTGTGCGAACGCCTCGGCATTGAAGCTTCCATTGGCCTTCATATTTGGGAGAACGTCAGTCATTGGTGGGACACTACTGGAGCTTCGAGACAATTGAATGCGTGATGCACGTACAGTTGCTGGGATGATGGCACAGTTGGAAGGCTATTCCAGAAAACCTTGTGCTGCACCGCGACAAAATTCTTGCTTTGGTCATATTGGAGCCCCACCGCATCGGTCTATTCATGGCGTTATTAATCATTTGGCGTGATAGAATGTTCGGCATTGCGATGATCAACATGCAAAAATTTCAAGCAGTGGCGCGATGCCGCATGCGATGCGCGAGCGCTCGGTGACAGAACGTAGTCCAGTGACGTGGTGGTCCGCCGGTTCGCGCCTGGCGGCGGTGGCGTTGTGTCTCGGCTGTGGACTTGCTCTGGGCGCATGTTCGGTGCCGGTCGCAGATCTGCCGGTCATCGGCTTGCCTTCGGGCGCACCGAACCGGCCTGCCGACCCCACGCCCTATCCGGCCGTTCACGACATGCCAGCCAACCGGACGGACCCCGTCCTTGATCCTACCGAGCAGGCCAAGCTCTCCAGCGACCTCAAGGCCGTTCGGGACCGCCAGGAGGGGGTCACAAAGGCTTCGGACAAGGCAGATCGGTCAAATTAGCCCGATCTGCGGCTAGTACTGAGGACCCACCGTGCTAAAAAGGGCCCGATTCAACCGCAAATTAGCGATCCTGCCATTTGCGGGTTCCGGAGCCTGAGGTCCATGGAAGAGTTCTATCGCATTCGCCGTTTGCCGCCTTACGTGTTCGAGCAAGTCAACCGGGCCAAGGCGGCCGCGCGGAATGCCGGGGCCGACATCATCGACATGGGCATGGGCAATCCGGACCTGCCGACGCCCGCCCATGTGATCGAAAAGCTGAAGGAAACCCTGGGCAAGCCCCGGACGGACCGCTATTCGGCGTCCCGCGGCATCACCGGGCTGCGCAAGGCCCAGGCCGGCTATTATGAGCGCCGCTTCGGGGTCAAGCTGAACCCCGAAACCCAGATTGTCGCCACCCTCGGCTCGAAGGAGGGCTTTGCCAACGTCGCCCAGGCCATCACTGCGCCGGGCGACGTGGTGCTTGTTCCCAATCCGAGCTATCCGATTCACGCCTTCGGCTTTTTGATGGCGGGCGGGGTGGTTCGCTCGGTTCCGGCTGAGCCGACGCCGGAGCTGTTCGAAGCGCTGGAACGGGCGATTATCCACTCGATCCCGAAGCCGATCGCGATGATCGTGTGCTATCCGTCCAATCCGACGTCGTATGTGGCGGCGCTGGATTTTTACAAGGATCTGGTGGCCTTCGCGAAGAAGCACGAGATCTTCATTCTCTCCGATCTCGCCTATGCGGAGCTTTATTTCGACGGCAATCCGCCACCATCGGTGCTGCAGGTGCCCGGCGCGATCGACGTCACCGTCGAATTCACCTCGATGTCGAAGACCTTCTCCATGGCCGGCTGGCGCATGGGCTTCGCTGTCGGCAACGAGAAGCTGCTGGCGGCGCTGGCGCGGGTGAAGTCCTATCTCGACTATGGTGCCTATACCCCGATCCAGGTCGCCGCCGCGGCGGCGCTGAACGGCCCCGACGACTGCATCCGCGAGATGCGCGAGATCTACCACAAGCGCCGCGATACGCTGGTGGAGTCCTTCGGCCGTGCCGGCTGGGACATTCCGCCGCCGAGCGCCTCGATGTTCGCCTGGGCACCGCTGCCGGAAAAATTCCGCAGCATCGGCAGCATGCAGTTCGCGACCTTGATGGTGGAGAAGTCGGGCGTTGTGGTGTCGCCGGGCGTCGCCTTCGGCGAGCATGGCGAGGGCTATGTGCGCATCGCCATGGTGGAAAACGAGCAGCGAATTCGCCAGGCGGCCCGCAATCTGCGGCGCTTCCTTGAAAGCGGCATCGAAACGTTGCACAACGTGGTTCCTCTCGCCAATCGGCGATAATCCTCCGGCAGGTTTTGTTAGGTATGGTCGCGCCACTTAGAGTGGGTATTGCGGGGCTGGGCACTGTTGGTGCCGATGTCGTCCGTCTGATCGAGGCTCAGAGCAGCGCGCTATCCGCGCGCTGTGGCCGTGGTGTACGCGTGGTGTCGGTGACCGCGCGTTCGAAAGCCAAGAAGCGTGGCGTCGACTTGCGCGGCATCACCTGGGCGAAAAACCCGCTGGCGATCGCCAATGATCCGAACGTCGATTGCTTTGTCGAACTGATGGGAGGCGTCGGCGATCCCGCACTGTCGGCGATCGAGGCGGCGCTGAGGTCCGGCAAGTCGGTGGTCACTGCCAACAAGGCGCTGATTGCCAAGCACGGTTCCAAGCTCGCCGCGCTAGCCGAGACGCACGGCGGTGCGCTGAATTTCGAGGCCGCGGTCGGCGCCGCCATTCCCGTCATCAAGACGTTGCGCGAAGGCCTCGCCGGCACCAGCATCAATCGCGTCTATGGCATCCTCAACGGCACCTGCAATTACATCCTGACCCGGATGGAACTGGAGGGGCTGTCGTTCGCGGATTGCCTGAAGGACGCCCAGCGGCTGGGCTATGCCGAAGCCAATCCGTCGTTCGATGTCGACGGCCACGACACCGCGCAGAAGCTCGCGATCCTCGCGAGCCTCGCGTTTGGCACCAAGGTTGCGCAGAACGCGGTCTATGTGGAAGGAATTTCGTCGATTGCTCCGGCTGACCTGCGGGCGGCCGGTGAACTCGGTTATCGCGTCAAGCTGCTTGGCGTTGCCGTCCGCACCGCGCGCGGCATCGAGCAGCGCGTGCACCCGACCATGGTGCCGAAATCCTCTGCGATAGCGCAGGTGATGGGCGTCACCAACGCGGTGACGATCGATGGCGACGGCGTGCCGCCGATCACACTGGTGGGGCCGGGCGCAGGTGGTGCGGCGACAGCATCCGCGGTGGTCGCCGATATTGCCGATGTCGCGCGCGGCATTCGCGCCAATCCGTTCGGTCGTCCGGTTGAGCGCTTGCGCATGACGACGAAAGCACCGATGGAGCGTCATGAAGGCGGCTATTATATCCGTGTGATGGCGCGTGATCTGGCAGGCACTGCCGCGACCATCGCCACCCGACTGGCGGAACAGAAAATATCTCTTGAATCCATCGTGCAGCGTCATCCCGACGGCGCATTCGATGCGATAAATAAGAGCGGGAAGCCGGCGCCTGTTCCGGTTATTCTCATCACCTACGCGACCAGCGAGGATGCCGTCTATCGGGCCTTGCAAGCCGTGCAGAAGGACAAGGTCATCACCGGGCGTCCTCAGGTGATCCGTATCGAAAAGAACTGAATTCTCGTGGAATCTCGGGGCACCTTGCCCGCCGCACACTCTTTGGGAGCCTAGCCGATGTCGAATACGATTTCCGTTCCGCCGCAGCAATTGCTGGAACGCATCCTGACGCTGGAGATCGTTCGCGTCACGGAGCGTGCGGCGGTATCGGCGGCGCGGCTGCGTGGCCATGGCAACGAGAAGGCGGCCGACCAGGCTGCGGTCGACGCGATGCGCCGCGAGCTCAACAAGATTCCGATCGAAGGCACAGTGGTGATCGGCGAGGGCGAGCGCGACGAGGCGCCGATGCTCTTCATCGGCGAGAAGGTCGGCATCCAGGCCGGCCCCAAGGTCGATATCGCGGTCGATCCGCTGGAAGGCACCACGCTGTGCGCGAAGAACATGCCGGGCTCCATTGCCACCATGGCGATGGCCGATGGCGGCACGCTGCTCAACGCGCCCGACGTCTACATGCAGAAGATCGCCGTGGGTCCGGGGTATGACAAGGGTGTCGTCGATCTCGATGCGTCGCCGGCCGACAACATCCGGCGGCTGGCCAAAGCCAAGGGCGTCGATCCATCGGCAATCACCGCGCTGGTGCTGGACCGTCCGCGCCACGCCGAGATCATTTCCGGCGTTCGCAGCACCGGTGCGGCCGTGCGCCTGATCACCGACGGCGACGTTGCCGGCGTGATCCACACCGCTGATCCCCACAACACCGGCGTCGACATCTATATCGGCACCGGCGGCGCTCCCGAAGGCGTGCTTGCGGCTGCAGCATTGCGTTGCATCGGTGGCCAGATGCAGTGTCGTCTCATCCTCGACACCGAAGAGAAGCGCGCACGCGCGTTCGACATGGGCATCAAGGATCCGCGCATGATCTACGGCATCGAGGATCTCGCCAGGGGCGATTGCCTGTTTGCAGCGACCGGCGTCACCGACGGCTCGCTGCTGTCGGGGGTCAAGTTCCGCAAGCATGTGATCGAAACCGAAACAGTGGTGATGCGCTCCGTCACCGGTACGGTGCGCTACATCAAGGCCGAGCATCGGCAGTTCGAAAAATTCCACCTCGATTGAGGCTATTGCGATGGGCGGCATTCTCAACGTACGGCCAGTGACGGAAGCTGACCGCGCGGAATGGAATCCGCTGTGGCAGGGTTATCTGACCTTCTATGAGGCCGCGCTGCCGCCGGAGGTGACCGATGTCACCTGGAAGCGCTTCCTCGATCCGGTCGAGCCGCTGCATGCACTGGTGGCCGAGATCGACGGGCACTTGGTCGGCCTGGCCCACTATCTGCTGCACCGGTCGACCTGGGCGCCGGAGTGCTACTGCTATCTGGAAGACCTGTTCGTCTCGCCCGCGGTGCGGGGGCACGGCCTGGGGCGGGCGCTGATCGGCGCAGTGGAAGCGGTCGCGCGCGAGGTCAATGCGAGCCGGCTCTATTGGTTGACGCACGAAACCAACAGCCAGGCGCAGGAGCTCTACAACAAGCTCGCCGAGCGCACCCGGTTCGTCCATTACCGCAAAAAGCTTACATAATTTGGAGGATCATCCGTGCCGGCATCGCAAACCGCTCGTCCAGCCTCTTCCGGCGTCAAGGCGCTGGTGTTCGACGTGTTTGGCACCGTGGTGGATTGGCGCGGTAGCCTGATCGCCGACCTGACCCGGTGGGCACAGGACAGGGGTGTGGCTGGTGACTGGGCGGCGCTGGTGGATGCCTGGCGTGGCGCGTACATGCCGTCCATGGACGAGGTGCGCAGGCATCCGGAGCGCGGCTTTGTCAATCTCGACACGTTGCACCGGACCTCGCTGGAGCGCCTGGTCCACGAGCACGGCATCACGGGGTTGAGTGACGCCGACCTCGATTATCTCAACAGGGGCTGGCATCGGCTCAATCCGTGGCCGGACAGCGTCGCCGGCCTGACGCGCCTTAAAGCCAAGTTTGTCATCAGCCCGTTGTCGAACGGCAATGTCGCGCTTCTCGTCAACATGGCCAAGCATGCCGGCTTGCCCTGGGATCTGGTGCTGTGCGCCGAGGTGTTCCGGCATTACAAGCCCGATCCGGAGACCTATCTCGGGGCGGCGAAACTGCTCGGCCTCGCGCCCGGTGAGGTGATGCTGGTCGCGGCCCACAACAACGATCTCAAGGGCGCCCAGGAATGCGGGCTCGCAACATGTTTCGTGCCGCGCCCGACCGAATACGGTCCGCACCAGAGCCGGGATTTCGGGCCGGAGGGCGAATGGACTATGGTGGTCCGAGACATCGGCGATCTTGCGGATCGATTCGGCTGCTGAGGCGCGGCCGTGCCGCCGGGCACCGCGTGATGGCGGAACCGCAACCATGATCCTCGGACGATGACCCCACCGACAACCCTGCCTGTCGAAACGCCAGTCGCCTTTCTCGGTGTGACGCGCTCCGCCACCGGCTGTCTGTGGCGCGACCGGCTGGATCCGCGAGGCGCCGCCAAGGCGCTGGCGATCTCGCAGCGGTACAAGTTGCCGGAGATGCTGGCGCGGGTGCTTGCGGGGCGCGGCGTGGAGATCGACGCGGTCGAGGACTTCCTCGATCCGACCATCCGCAAGCTGCTGCCCGACCCCTACAGCGTGACGCAGATGGAGGCCGCGGCCAAGCGCATCGCGGACGCGGCGGTCCGCGGCGAGAAGGTGGCGATTTTCGGTGACTATGACGTCGACGGCGCGACATCGTCGGCACTGCTCGCCTGGCATCTGCGCCATTGCGGGCTGGATCCGCTGATCCATATCCCCGATCGGATTTTTGAGGGCTACGGCCCCAATGTCGACGCGGTGAAATCGCTGGCCGGGCGGGGCGCCACGCTGCTGGTCACGGTCGACTGCGGCACCACAAGTTTCGAGCCGTTTATCGAGGCCAAGCGCCTCGGCATGGATGTGGTGGTGATCGATCATCACCAGGCGGGCGATGAGCTGCCTGTGGTCGACGCACTGGTCAATCCCAACCGCCTCGACGACTTATCAGGGCTCGGGCACCTGGCGGCGGTCGGGCTGGTGCTTGTCACCCTGGTCGCGGTCAATCGCGAACTGCGCGGTCGCGGCTTCTGGAGCGACGTGCGGCCGGAGCCCGACTTGCTTGGTCAGTTACATCATGTCGCGCTCGGGACGGTTGCGGACGTTGCCCCGCTGGTCGGGCTCAATCGCGCGCTTGTCGCCAAGGGGCTGATCGCGATGCGTCGGCGCGATCATATCGGCCACACCGCGCTGATGGATGTGTCGCGGCTCAATGGTCCGCCCGAGGCCTGGCATCTCGGTTTCATGCTGGGGCCGCGCATCAATGCCGGCGGCCGGATCGGCCGCGCCGATCTCGGCGTGCGCCTGCTGTTGGAGGGCGACATCTCGGAAGCGGCGCGCATCGCCGCCGAACTCGACCGTCTCAACCAGGAGCGCCGGGTGATCGAGCAGGCGGCCGAAGCCCAGGCCGAGGCTGAAGCCCTGGCGTCGCTCGGACTTGAAGACAAGGGCGCAGTGATCGTCACCGCGTCGGAAGGCTGGCATCCCGGAGTCGTCGGCCTGGTCGCATCGCGTCTGAAGGAAAAATTCTCGCGCCCGGCGTTCGCCATTGCCCTCGAACCCGGTGGCATCGGCACCGGTTCGGGGCGCTCCATCGCCGGCGTCGATCTCGGCAAGGCCGTGCGCCAAGCGGTGCAGGACGGCCTGCTGATGAAGGGCGGCGGCCATGCGATGGCCGCCGGCGTGACGCTGAAGAAGGAGCGGCTCGGCGAATTCCGCGCCTACATCGAAGCGGCGCTGGCTGAGGATGTCGGCAAGGCACGCCATCTCAACGAACTGTTCATCGACGGTGCGGTGAGTGCGCGCGCCGTGACACCGGAGTTTGTGACGATGCTCAATCGGGCCGCGCCCTATGGCAGCGGCAATCCGGAGCCGATGATCGCGTTGCCGTCGCATCAGTTGGTGTATGCCGAAGAGGTCGGTCAGGCCCATCTGCGGGTGCGCTTCAAGGCGGGCGACGGCGCCATCGTCAACGGCATGGCGTTTCGCTCCGTCGGCCAGAAGCTCGGCAATGCCTTGCTTGAGAACCGGGGCCAGCCGCTGCATGTGGCGGGCACGCTGACCATTGATCGCTGGCAGGGCAATGAGCGCGTGCAATTGCGGGTCAGCGACGTCGCTGTGCCCGATCACGGGCCGGCGGTGATCAGATAGGGATTGTCAGGATCCCTGCCGCAGCCGCGCCAGCACCTTCAGGCCGCCATAGCCGTCAGCCGGCGTGAGCCCCGCTTTGATCTGGAAATCCTTGATCGCCTTCATGGTGTCGTTGCCGACGCGGCCGTCRTTRCCGCCAGTGTCGAAGCCCGCGCGGGTGAGACGGGTCTGCATCTCCTGCACTTCGGCAAGTGTCAGCGCGCGTTCTGAGCCGGGGAAGGGCTGGATGAACGGGCCGCCGCCGAGGATGCGGTCGCCGAGATGGACGATCGCCAGCGCATAGTTCATCGACGGATTGTAGCTGCGCACCGCGTAGAAGTTCGGCCCGAGCAGGAACGAAGGGCCGCCCGGCACCGGCGTCCACAGCTGTGCGTTGGCGCCGGGCTGCGGGAACGGCTGGCCATCGGCGCGAGTGACGCCAGCTGCGGCCCAGGCCTCGTAGCTGCGGTTGCCGCCCGCGCGGGCACCGGCGGCGCGCACTTCGTAGCCCCAATGTTCATTGCGATGATACTTGCCGCGATTGACCAGATAACGCGCGGTCGATCCCAGTGCATCGTCCGGCTTGCCAAATGGTGAGACGCGCCCATCGCCGTCATAGTCGAAGCCGACGTTCAGCCAGACTTCCGGCATCCATTGGGTGTGTCCCATCGCGCCGGCCCAGGAGCCGCGCATTTCGTCAGGTGTGCTCCAGCCACGCTGCACGATCTTCAGTGCGTTGATCAGCTCGGTTTCCCAGTAGGTTCTGCGGCGCGGTTCGTTCCACGCCAGGGCGGCCAGCGAAGGAAACACCGGTCGCATGTGGTTCTGCTGCACCAGGGGATCGCCGAACGCACTCTCGACGCCCCACAGCGCCAACAGTGTGCCGCGTTCGACACCGAAGTCGCGCTCGATGCGGGTAAATACCGCGCCGTTTTTCTTCAGTGCTTCCTTGCCCGCGATGATGCGCCAGTCGGAAACGCGGCGGTTGATGTATTGCCAGGTCTGCTCGTTGAACTCCGGCTGATTGCGCATCTGCGAGAACACGTTCATGTCCGGTTCGAGCCGGCCCATCACCCGAGTATAGGTCGCATCCGAAATACCGCGGGCCATAGCCTTCGAACGGAAGGCCTCGCGCCATTGATCGAATCCCGCCGGGGCGGCGCGTGCGTCCTGCGGTCTGATCCATGGCACGGCGACGAGCGCGGTTGCTGCTCCCAGTAACATTCGTCGTGTCAATCGAGAATCGATGCGCGTCATGGTCCGCAGTCTAGACCGAAAGTTGCTTCGATTGAATCGGATCTCGCCCCACAAATTGGGTCGAGAACGTCGGGGTTCCAATTGATCCTGGGGGCTGGCTCCGATGTCCGCGCTGAACTAACATTTGGCGAAACGCCGGGATTGATCGCTGGCGATTTAGCCTCACCTCTGAGTGCGACGTTTTGGAGTATGCAAATGCCGCAATTTGATCGTTCGATGCGATATGCGACCCGACTGACCGCGCGTCATGTGCTGATAACGGGAGCCTCTCAAGGCATCGGACGGGCAATTGCTGTAAGATTTGCGCAGGAAGGCGCGCATGTCGCGATCAATTTCGTTGGTGCGAGTGCTGGCGCGGAAGAAGCGCTTGCTCAGGTCCAGGCAGCATCAGCCGAACAGGGGCACGCCGATTCCCAGCATCTTCTGGTTCAGGCCGACATCGGCATCGAGGCGGATATTGCCGGGATGTTCGAGTTCGTGCTGGCACGTTGGGGGCGCCTCGATTGCCTCGTCAACAATGCCGGATTCCAGAGAGAATCCGCAACGGAAGCGCTCGATGTCGAAACTTATCGCCGCATTATCGACGTCAATCTGAACGGCGCCGTGCTGTGCGCGCAGAAGGCACTTGCGCATTTCGTGGCTCGCGGCGGAGGCGGCAACATCATCAACTGCTCGAGTGTCCACCAGATCATCCCGAAACCCGGCTATCTGGCCTATTCGATCAGCAAGGGCGCTATGGCCAACCTGACACGCACGCTGGCGCTGGAATTCGCCGGCCGGGGCATTCGCGTCAACGCGGTTGGCCCCGGCGCTATCGACACGCCGATCAATGCGGCCTGGACCGGAGACGCGGACAAGCGCGCAGTTGTCGAAAGCCATATTCCGCTTGGCCGTGTCGGGACGCCGGAAGAAATCGCCGGCGTCTTCGCCTTTCTGGCGTCGGATGAAGCCAGCTATATCACCGGGCAGACGATCTATGCGTGCGGCGGGCTGACGCTGTTTGGTGAATTCCGCGAGAACTGGGCCAGCTGAGTTTTTACTGACCATCACCCTCGGATGAGATGCCGGGCTTGAGCTGCTCTTCCGGTATCGCATGAGCGACTGAGGCCGGGGTGACCGGCTCCGGCAGGATCTCGGTTCCGCGTGCGCCGAGCAGCCGCTCATAGGCCGAGATCAGTGTGACGTATGGATTGACCCAGAGCCAGCCGTCACGGGTGAAGACTTGCAGGTCGAAATGCAGGTGCGTCGAGGTGCCGCCCGGGTAATCCTGATAATTCGAGACTAGGCCGATCTTCTCGCCTTCGGCAACACGCCGTCCGTTCAACACGCCGTCGGCGTCCATATGCACGGGGTTCATGTGCATGTAACGGACCCGGATATGGTCGGTCATGGTGTCGACGACCAGAAATGCGGCCTGCTGGGCCGGACCGCGCACGATCACACCGTCACGCACCGCCACGACGGCGTAGTGGTTGGCTTCGCAGCGATCTGCACCCTCGTTGCGCAGCGGACACGAAGAGGGGCGGATATCCTGACCCTGATGGCCGAAACCGCTGGCGCACTGGCCGACACCGAAGCTGCGGGTTTCGCAGAAATTGTCCTGCCAGGGATAGCGGTAGTTTTCCCCGGCCGATTCATCGAACACCAGCGGCTTATCATTGCGCTTGCAGCGGTAGGCGCCGCCCTTGGCATGGGTCGCCGACGTACGCCCGGTGTAGTTGCAGTCGCCCCAGTTCAGGAATGACTGCGAATTGGCATAGGCGGGGGCGTCGCGCAGCGGAAAGCGCAACTGTGCATAGGCCGTCGGATCGGCGCGGCCGCTTTGCCCGTGATAGCCGCTGTTGGCGATGATCTCGCCGACCGGCCGATAGGTGAAGTCCGGTGACACGGCCGTCGGCCGCTCGACCGCGGTGGACAGGATGTCGCTGTGCTGGGCCCGTGGCTTGCCGCCGCTGATGTGCAACGCCTTGAGAAAGCGTTCGGCGACGACCGACGCCTCGCGGCAGGCAAGACGATTGCTTCGCGGCACGCTGTCCAGACACTGGATCGATATCACATAGGGTACCCCGAACCGGGTGAACGCATAGCGGAGATAACCCTCGCGGATCATCCGTCGCAGATCCGGAAACTGCTGCGACAGCGTCTTCACCGGTTCGCCTTTGCCGGCGAGCGGATCGTTGATGTCGTAGATCAGCGTCGACCCAGTGATGTGGACCTCGACGGGCTTGGCGAATGTCCGTTGCGGCACATCGTCGATGCCGGTCTGGCTCAGCGAGAATACCGCGTCATATCCGGCGGCGCCGGCGTCGAACATCTCGGTCCGGAAGCCGTCCTGGTAATGGGTGGCAGACAGGCTTGCGGGCATGCCCTTCTGCCGGTCGCCGATGAATTCGGCGGCATCGAACGGCAGCAGCACCGGTACCGGGCTTTGACTGATGGCTGGAAAGAACGGTGCGGTAATCGCGTTCAACTGGATCAGTGCCGGCCAGCGCCGGGGATCGTTGCGGGGGAGCCTCCGCGCGCCGTTGAACGTCAGTGCTCCCGCCGTTTCGGGACGGGCATTGATTTCACTGCGAAGCTGGTCTTGAGCGGCGCGCCAGTCGGCACGGAGCACCGTGACGGCGGGTGTCCTGAACTCATCTGCAACCGCGTGGTTGGCCAGACAGGCGATGATCGCAGCCAAGGCCCATCGCAGGCGCTTCATTGAAAAACCGGGGGCCGCCGCTCTCACTTGCGTGTTGCCCCCGGTCAATTCTCTGTCACCGTCGGGTCGATGCCATGGCGCTTGAGCTTAATCCTTGGCGCGTTCGACGTAAGAGCCGTCTTCGGTCAGGACCACGATCCGGGTGCCGGTGCCGATATGCGGCGGCACGGCGGTGCGCACGCCGTTCGACAGGATGGCGGGCTTGTAGGACGACGAGGCGGTCTGACCCTTGGTTACCGGTTCGGTTTCGACCACTTCGAGGGTCGCACGCTGGGGCAGGGTGATCGCGACGGGAACCGCCTCATACATCGACAGTTTGACTGTCATGTTCTCCTGCAGGTATGGCGCGCCGGTGCCGACCACGTCCTTCGGCACCAGGATCTGGTCGAAGGTCTCGTTGTTCATGAAATGGAAGCCGTCGCCATCCGAGTAGAGATAGTTGTAATCGCGGTCTTCGATGGTGGCGCGTTCGACCTGATCCGTGGTCTTGTATCGCTCGGAGACCTTCACACCGTCGCTGATCCGGCGCATTTCAATCTGGCTGACAGGGGTTCCCTTGCCGGGGTGGATGTTCTCGGCGGTCAGAACCACATATAGCTTGCCATCCATATCGATGACGTTGCCCTTGCGAATAGAACTTGCGATGACTCTCACGGATCAATTTCCTAACATGGCGGGCTGGAGCCGGGCCGGGACCGGACGTCCGGCGGCGCACGAAGCAGTTTCGGGCCGCAACATACTGATTTACGGCTCAGATGCCAGCTTTTTAGGGCTAATCCGGGTGGGACGCTGATGATCCCGGCTGATTTGCCCTCGCCATGGTGGGCCCCGGCGCGCCATGCCGATCGCAGACCGTTTTTGCGGGCCAGGGCGGCAATAACACGGGATTTGCGGGCCTGGTTCGAGGCCCGGGGGTTCCTGGAGGTGGAAACCGGCATTCTGCAAGTCTCGCCGGGCAATGAAACCCACCTGCATGCGGCCTCGGCCCGGCTGACGCTGCCCTCGGGCGAGCAGCTGACCCGGTATTTCCGGACCTCGCCGGAGTTCGCCTGCAAGAAGCTGCTGGCCGCTGGCGAGCCCCGGATCGTCGAATTCGCCCGGGTGTTCCGCGACCGGGAGCGCGGCGACCTTCATCTGCCCGAGTTCACCATGCTGGAATGGTACCGCGCCGGTGAGCCCTATGAGGCGATCATGGACGATTGTGTCGCGGTCATCACCGAGGCGGCCCGGACCATGAGTACGGGGCGGTTCTCGTTTCGCGGCCGCACCATCGACCCCTTTGCCGAGCCGGAACGGCTGACGGTGGCCGATGCATTCCAGCGTCTGGCCGGCATCGATCTGCTGGCCACCATCGTGGACGGCCGGCCGGATCGTGGGGCGCTTGCGGCTGCATCAGCGGCCTCTGTGCGCATCAGTGATGACGACACCTGGTCGGATATCTTCAGCAAGGTGCTGGTGACCCATATTGAACCGACCTTGGGGCAAGGGCGTATCACGGTGCTCTATGACTATCCCGTGCCGGAGGCGGCGCTGGCGCGGGTCAAACCGTCGGACCCTCGGGTGGCCGAACGGTTTGAAATTTACGCCTGCGGTGTCGAACTCGCGAACGGCTTTGCCGAACTGACCGACGCGGCGGAGCAGCGCAGCCGTTTCATTGAAGCCATGGACGAGAAGGAGCGGCGGTATGGCGAGCGCTATCCGCTCGACGAGGATTTCCTCGCAGCGGTTGCCCAGATGCCGGCGGCCAGCGGTGTGGCGCTTGGGCTCGACCGGCTGGTGATGCTGGCTGCCGGGGCCACCCGGATCGATCAGGTGGTGTGGACCCCGCCGGAGGCGCATGTTTGATGGTGAAATCGACGGCCATGAAGGTGACGGCGACACTGCGGACGGCGGACGATCTGGTGGCGCACGGACTGGCGCCGGCTCATCTGCGCGCCGAGCTTGATGCGGTGGCTGAGCGATATGCCGTTGCCGTCACGCCGGATATCGCGGTGCTGATCGATCCGTCCGATCCGGACGATCCCATCGCGCGGCAGTACATTCCGTCCGGCGACGAACTGGTGGCGCGGCCGGGCGAGCGCCCCGATCCGATCGGCGACCAATCGCATGCACCAGTACCGGGCATCGTGCATCGCTACCCCGACCGCGTGCTGCTGAAGCTGGTCCATGTCTGCGCGGTGTATTGCCGGTTCTGTTTTCGCCGCGAAATGGTCGGGCCGGGCAAGGATACCGCGTTGTCGCAACAGGCTTATGCGGCCGCGCTCGATTATATCCGCGCGCACCCCGAAGTCTGGGAGGTGATCCTGACCGGCGGCGACCCGCTGATCCTCTCCGCAAGGCGGGTGCGCGAGGTGGCGAAGCGCCTCGCTGCGATCCCGCATGTCAAGGTGGCGCGCTGGCATACGCGCGTGCCGATGGTCCAGCCCGAGCGCATCACCGAGGATTATGCCCGCGCGCTGCGCATCCCCGGCAAGGCGAGCTATATCGCCGTTCACGCCAATCATCCGCGCGAGTTCACGAGAAGTGCAATCAATGCAATCGAGTTCACGAGAAGTGCAATCAATGCAATCACACGGTTCGTGGATGCCGGCATTCCGATGGTCAGCCAGTCGGTGCTGCTGCGCGGGGTCAATGACGATGCGTCGACGCTCGAGGCGCTGATGCGGACGTTCGTCGAAAACCGCATCAAGCCGTATTACCTGCACCATGGCGATCTGGCGCCGGGCACCGCGCATTTGCGGACCACCATTGCCGAGGGACAGGCGCTGATGCGAGCGCTGCGCGGCCGGGTGTCCGGATTGTGTCAGCCGGATTACGTGCTCGATATCCCCGGTGGGCACGGCAAGGCRCCGATCGGGCCGGTCTATCTGTCGCAGGRCCAAAGCGACCAGGCCGACTCACATTACCGTGTCGTTGACTACTGCGGCGATGTTCATACTTACGTGTCTGAATGATGCTGTGCTGGAATGAGCCAGGCCGARCCGCCCARGGAYGAGGACAACGACGGCAATCGGGCTGTTGAAAACGCCGTGATGGCCGGCTTTTTTCTGGTTCTGGTGGCTGCGGGCGTCTGGCTGCTGAGTACAATGGCTGATGTGCGTAAAGTACAGGATTGTGCAGCCCAGGGCCGCCGCAATTGCGGAACAGTTACGGGACGTTCAGAGTAGACTAATGGTGTTGGCAATGTCGGGAGGTTTCAAAATGTCGCGGCTGATCACAGCAATCTTTATCCTCTCGCTGGCGAGCGGCGGTGCAGCGCTTGCGCAAAACAACATGAGCGGGTCGTCCGCCAAGTCGTCGGGCGGCATCCCTCAGGCTCCCGTCGGCCATCGCCAGCCCACCAAGGCTGACGTGAGCGCGGCCGAATCCAAGGACAACAAGGGCCTGCTCGGCGCCGATGCCGACGACAAGGCGCTCGACCGCAAGATCAAGAATATCTGCCGCGGCTGCTGAAGACGGCGCGACGCGTCAGTTCCTGCGTGCGGCGAGCGCCATGCTGATCAGCGAGGTGCCGCCGAACACCAGGTTGATGCCGACCAGGAGTCCGATCGCCCAGGTCGCCGAGCCGGGCAAGCCGGTGACGATCATCGCGGCCACGATCAGGTCGACAACGCCGGCGGCAACCAGCCAGCCCCAGCGTTCCGACAACTGTTTGCGATGGTCGAGGGCGTACATGATGGTGGCGACGCCCTCCATGACGAAATAGACCCCAACCACGATGGTCAGCGACAGCGTGCCTTGCACCGGCCACAGCAACAGGACGATGCCGGCCGCGACGGCAAGGATTGCCGAGATCAGCGACCAGCCGAATCCCGGCAGCCCGCGGGCGGAGAATGTCAGGATGAACTGGATGACGCCACTGACCAGGAACATCCAGCCAAGAAAGATCGTGATGGCGAGGCTGGCCAGCGGCGGCACGATGATCGCAGCGAGCCCCAGCACGACAAGCACGATGCCTTCGATCAGGAAGGACTTCCAATGATCGCGGACGGCCGCAGCCATCTTGGTTTGCAGGCGCGAGATGTCGTCGGGAACGGTCATCGGGTTGCCTCCTGGCGGTCGCACATCGTGGGCGCAAGTCTAGCGCCGGCGATCTCGTCCTGACAACACGGCCTGGCCTGTGAAAAACTGGGACTACGATGTGAAAAGCCCCGGGACGAGGTCCCGGGGCTTCGTTTTCCCTGCGGATGTTCGACGAATTGAATCAGATTATCTGCCGGACACGCGTTCAATTGTCGAGGATCGCCACCGCGCGGGTCCATCCCGCGGAGGCCCGTTCGATCTTGACCGGGAAGCACGACACGGTGAACCCGGTGGACGGCAACTGCTCGAGATTGTGCAGCTTTTCGATGTGGCAGTAGCCGATGTGCCGGCCGGCCTTGTGGCCTTCCCAGATCAGGCTGGCGTCCTTGGTTTCCGCATACTTCTTTGCGGTGTAGACGAACGGGGCGTCCCAGCTCCAGCCGTCGATGCCGGTGAGCCGAACGCCGCGTTCGAGCAGGTACATGGTGGCCTCATAGCCCATGCCGCAGCCCGAGGTGACGTAATCCTTCTGGCCGTATTTGAGACCGGCGCTGGTGTTGACCACCACGATCTCGAGCGGCTTCAGGGTGTGGTTGATGCGCTTCAATTCGGCTTCGACGTCGGCCGCGGTGGCGACATAGCCGTCCGGAAAATGTCGGAAGTCGAGCTTGACGCCAGGCTGCAGGCACCACTCCAGCGGTACCTCGTCGATAGTCCATGAGCGCTCGCCGCGGTTCATGGTCGGATGGAAGTGATAGGGCGCGTCGAGATGGGTGCCGTTGTGGGTGGAGAGATTGATCTGCTCCACGGCCCAGCCCTGGCCGTCCGGCAGATCTTCCGCCTTCAGCCCGTCGAAGAATTGCAGCATGCGCGGCAATCCCTGCTGGTGATCGATGTACTGGATGGTCGGATGGCCGCCCGGCGGATCCGCCGGGACGTCGTTTTGCAGCGGAACGGAAATATCGACCAGTCGTCGCGCCATGGCGTTGTGTCTCCCGAATCAAATTGTTGGTTTTGCAGGGCGAGATATCAGGTGTGGCTAAGCGTCTTGCCGCTCGACCTTGTTCTTGAGAATACCGATCTTCTCGATCTCGAGTTCGATGGTGTCACCGTGCTCGAGGAAATGCCCGAGCTCGAGACCGCAGCCGTTGCCGACTGTGCCGGAGCCGATGAATTCACCGGGCATCAGGGTTTCATCCTTGGTGACATGTTCGATGATCTCCTCGAACGAGAACAGCATGCCGTCGCTGACACCGCGCGAGCGCCGCTCGCCGTTCACCCGCACTTCCATTGCGAGCTTGGCGGGATCGCCGATCTCGTCCGCGGTCACGATCCAGGGGCCGAGCACGTTGCCGCCGTCGAAACTCTTGCCCTTGAGCGGGCCGAGGCGGCCTTCCATCTCGATGCGCTGGGCGTCGCGCGCCGAGAAGTCGTTGAAGATGGTGAAGCCGAAGATGTGGTCCCTGGCCTTGCTCGCCGTGATATTGGCGCCCTTGCCCTTGGTGATCATCCCGAGTTCGAGCTCATAGTCCATCACCTGGCTGTAGCGCGGCCATTTCACCGTGGTGTTGGTGCCACGTACGCTGAAGCGGTTGGTGATGTAGAGGATCGGCTGTTTGCGGTAAATCTCGGGCAGTTCGGGCAGSGGCTCGGCMTCGATCCGTGCCAGYTCGGCSGTRTCGCCCYTGSYRCGCGCGRSCAGCTTSMGCATGCCGCGCGGGGACTGMMGGATGTGGATCGGGAACGACATGCCGTCCCGCATCTGCCGCGGCTCTGGTACGGGGGCCAGGATATCGGCGCCCGCCACCGCAATCGAGAGATCCTGATCCCGGCCGTACTTTTCGAAGGCGGCGTGGGCGTCGTCGAGCCCGGCCGGACCGGCATCGATCAGCGATAGCATTGATCCAAAAGCCGGATTTGGCTTGCCGCCACGCTCGGCGGCTGCGGCGAGATCGAAGATCTCGGTGTCYTTGTYRTGRACCAGRCCRAYCCGCTGGCTGCCYTTSRCGCTGTATGTCGCRAGCTTCATGTGACGTCTCCTCTTGTTCTTTCAAAAAATATATGATCAAAAATAATATCGATAAACAAGAGGCCAGCGATCAAAATCGCTGCAAGGGAGGGATGCATGAGAAAGTGGTGGATCGGACTGGCCGCGGTTGCGGGGGTGGTGCTGTCAGGGAGCGCCCACGCCCAGAAAATTCTGATCGGTTGCACGGCGACGTCCGACTGCGCGTCGGCGATGGTGGCTGCCGATGAGGGGATCTTCAAAAAGCACGGCCTCGATGCAGAGATGCTGCTGATCGGCATCAACTCGAACATTCCGGCCGCGGTGCTGTCGAATTCGATCCAGATCGGTGGACCGACCTCGACGGTGTTTCTGCAGTCGGTTGATGGCGGACTTGATCTGGTCGCGATCGCCGGCGCCTCGATCATGAACAAGGTGTCCAACGATGCCATCGCGGCGTTCGTGCGCAACGGCGTCGAGATCAGGGAGGCGAAGGACTTCGTCGGCAAGAAGGTCGGCGCGCCCGGGCTTGGTGCCTTTCTGCATGTGCTGTTTCGCAAATGGCTGATGGAGAAGGGCGTCGACCCCAAGAGCGTCAACTTCGTGGAGGTGACGTTCCCSACCATGAACGACACGCTGAAGTCCGGCACCGTCGATGCMGTGCTGACCGCTGAGCCGTTTGTCGCGCGCATGACCGCGGCGGGCACCGGTTATGTCGGCGCGCGTTATGGCGCCGAGCTCGCGCGCACGGAGCCGATCATCTTCTACGCGACGTCGCGCGAATGGGCGGAGCAGAACCCCGAACTCGTCAAGAAATTCCGGGCCGCCATCGCCGAAGCCGCTCCACTGGTCAATTCGGACCGGGACAAGGCGGGGGCAGCCATTTCCAAATTCACCAAGCAGCCGCTGGAACTGGTCAAGATGGTTCCGCCCAACTATTCCGAGCCCGCGCTCAAGTCCGAGCAACTGGCATGGTGGATCGACGTGATGGGGCAGCAAAAGATGCTGCAATCGAAACTCGATCTGGGCAAACTGATCTTGAAGTAACACGGGTTGTCCCGATGGCCGCTCCGCGCACCGCCGTTGTCGAAGGTCCGGTTTCGGATACGCTCAGCGAGCGGGCTGCGGGCCTGCTCCAGCGCGATATCCTTGCCGGCAAGCTGGCGCCCGGTGCGCGGCTCGGGATCGTTGAACTCGCGCAGCGCTATGAGATCGGCGCCACGCCGCTGCGGGAAGGGCTGTCGCGGCTCGTCTCGCGCGGGCTGATCGTGGCGATCGGGCAACGCGGCTTTCGTGTCGCCGATATCAGCCGGGACGATCTTGCCGATATCACCAAGATCCGCTCCGTGATCGAAGTCGAGGCGCTGCGGTTGTCGATGCAGCAGGGCGGGGACGCGTGGGAGGCGGGCATTATCGCCGCGCTGCATCAGCTCCGCCGTTACATCGAGCGCAGCGGCAAGCATTTCAGTGAGGGCGCCGAAGACTTCGATGCCCTGCACAAGAACTTCCACACCTCGATCCTGCAGGCCTGCGGTTCGCCCCGTTTGCTTGCGGCGCACTCCGATCTCTACGACCAGGCCTATCGTTATCGCCGGGTGATGATGCGCGGTTTCGATGACGGCAGGCAGTTCTTCGATATCCACCAGATGCTGGCGGATCGCGTGATGGCGCGTGATATCACCCCGGCCTGCACCATGCTGGTGAGCCATCTCGAATCCACACTCAGTTTCGTTTACCCGCCCGAAGGAGGCAGCTCATCTTGACGGCGCAGATCTTGAAGGCAAAGGACGTGAGAGCGGACAACGACATCGGCGTGTTGGGGGCCACGGGCCGGCCGCTGGTCGAGTTCTCCAATGTGACCATCAATCTCGGCGGCAAATCGATCATCGAGAATCTCAGCTTCGCTGTGAATCCCGGCGAGTTCGTCTGCATCATCGGCGCCTCCGGCTGCGGCAAGACCACGGCGCTGCGGCTTGCCGCCGGCCTCTATCAACCGACAGTGGGGTCCGTTCGGTTTTCCGGCGAACCGATGACGGGGCCGCGCCGCGACATCGCGGTGGTGTTCCAGGACTATGGCAAGGCGCTGCTGCCATGGCGTACCGCCGCAGGCAACGTGTCGCTGGCGCTGGAGGCGGCCGGTACGCCGACTGCGCAGCGTCAGGCCCGCATCGGCGCGTTGCTGGCCAAGGTTGGTCTGCCGACCCATGGCGACAAGTATCCCGCAGAGATGTCCGGCGGCATGCAGCAGCGGCTGCAGATCGCGCGCTGCCTGGCGCAGGATCCGGTGGCGCTGTTGATGGACGAGCCGTTCGGCGCCCTCGACGCCATGACGCGCCAGGGGCTGCAGGACGAGGTGTTGTCGCTGGTGGCATCGAGCGGCGCGACCGTGATCTTCGTCACCCATGACCTGGAGGAAGCGATCTATCTCGGCGATCGTGTCATCGGGCTGTTGCCGCATCCCGGCCGTATCGGCATCGACGTCAAGGTGGACCTGCCGCGCCCGCGCGATCAACTCGCCACCCGGGAAGATCCGGAATTCCTGCGGCTGCGCCGACATCTGTTCGACTTCATCAAGGCGTCGGAAGCGTGAGGCAGCTAAAGCATGATGAGTTTTGGTTGAATCGATGCGACCACGTGCTCGGTTCACCTCTCCCCGTCGGGGAGAGGTCGGATTGCGAAGCAATCCGGGTGAGGGACCGCTGCTCTCTCGATAGGCTGAAACCCCTCACCCGATTTGCTTGCGCAAATCGACCTCTCCCGATGGGAGAGGTGAACCTCCGATGCCGCGCCAATCGAACCTGCGAACTTCGGAAGGGGGCACTCATATGATGGCGGACCGGCTCAAGCCGTTCATCCTTCCCGTCGCGATCGTGATCGCGCTGGAGTGTGCGGCGCGGGCGACTCATCTGCAGAGCGACTCGCTGGCTCCTCCGAGCGCCATCGTCGTGGCCTTTTTCCAAAGCATCGCCGATGGGTCGCTGGCGGTGGCGACGCGGGACACGCTGGTCTCCGCCTTTGCCGGTCTCGTCATCGGCGCGGCGATCGGCCTCCTGTTCGGGTTGGCGCTCGGCATGTCGACGCTGTTCGATCGCAGCATGGAGGTGACGATCGAAAGCATCCGGCCGATTCCGTCGGTGGCGCTGCTGCCGATTGCACTGATTGCGCTGGGCTTTGGTTATCGGATGGAGATCGCCATCGTCGCCTTTGCCTGCGTCTGGCCGTTGCTGATCCTGACTCGCGCGGCCGTTCGCGGCGTCGAGCCGCGGCTGCTGGAGGTGTCGCGCGCCCTGCGGCTCGGCACCGCCGCGCAGGTGATGAAGATCATCATTCCCGCGGCGCTGCCGCGCATTTTCATTGCTTTCCGCCTGGCCGCCGGCATCGCGCTGATCGTTGCCGTCACCGTCGAGATCGCGGCCAATCCGCTCGGCCTGGGGGCGGCCATCATGACGGCACAGCAGGCGTTGCGTCCGGACCTGATGCTGGCGCTGCTGGTGTGGATCGGCCTGGTCGGTTTTGGCTTGAATGCCTTGCTGATGTTGATGCAGCAACGACTGTTTGGCCGCGCCGCGATGGTGGAGCAGGGCGCATGATCCGATCAGCCGCTCTCTGGCGTCTTCTGAGTTTTGCCGTCGCGGCGGCGTTCGTCGCACTGTGGCAGCTCATTGCGAACCTGCGGCTGGTGTCGCCGGTGTTCCTGCCGGGACCGGACCGCGCCTGGACCTCGCTGACGCGCGGCTTTGCCAGCGGCGAACTCCTCGACAAGCTTGCCGGCACCCTGCAGCACATGGCGATCGGCTGGCTGCTCGCGTCTCTGCTGGGCATTGTCCTCGGTGCGCTGATCGGATCGTCGAAGGCGATGCGGGTCTATGTCGCGCCGACGCTGGAGTTTCTGCGGCCGCTGCCGGTGTCCGCCATCATTCCCGTGGCGATCGCGCTGTTCGGGCTGAGCCAGAGCATGGCGCTGTTCGTGATCGCGTTCGGCTCGCTGTGGCCGCTGTTGCTTGCCACCATCCATGGTTTCGCGGCCGTCGAGCCGCGGCTCTACGAGGTGGCGCGCGCCCTGCACATGTCGCGCCTGGCGGTGATCTTCAAGATCGCGCTGCCCTCCGCCAGCCCGGACATCCTGGCAGGCATGCGGCTCAGCCTGACGGTGGCGCTGATCCTCGCGGTGGTCTGCGAAATGCTGGCGGGCCTCGACGGGCTCGGCCACTGGGTGCTGCTGTCGGCGCGCTCGTTCCGCTCGGCCGACCTGTTCGCCGGCGTCATCCTGCTGGGCGCGGTCGGCTATGTCACGGCGCTTGCGATGTCGCTGGCCGAGCGGCGGCTGCTGACCTGGCGCTCCCGCGGATATTAAGCCGTGAACAGGGCGTGACAGGGCGCTTGCCGCGCCCGCGAAACGTGATTATACGTTGCGCCACGCCGCGCCGCCGGAATCGGGACAAAGAAGCGAAAGCTCTCTAAATCTTTGATTTTGCTGCAATTAACGGTGTAACGACTGTGCAGGACGGCATCCCTCGGGTGCGGCCGGACTTTCGTTTTGCTCCCTTCGTCTATCGGTTAGGACGCCACCCTTTCACGGTGGAGAGAGCGGTTCGATTCCGCTAGGGAGCGCCATTTAGTCAGATCGAAAAGCTCGTACACGCCGCCGTCGCGTTCGGATTGTTGACCGAAAACGACGCCCGATCACATCGTCGACGAAGTCGACCTTGCCTTTATGTCCTAATCCAGCGCTGCAACGGTTTGTACCCGGTGGGGATTTGCAGGCGTTGATACGGCGTGACGTGTTCCTGCCTCCGCAATAAGCCGACGAAACGCCGATCGCGCGAAAATGAACAAAATAAGAACAAACGGTTGGTTAAGATTTCGCTGTCAACCTGGAGTCGGAGGTTGGAATGGCTGGATATTCCAAAATTGAATGGACGGATTCGACCTTTAATCCGTGGGTCGGCTGCACGAAAATCGAACGTGCTGGTAAAAAGCCGTCGGCGTGTGATTTTTGCTATGCTGAAAAATGGGCAAAGCGCAGCGGGCAAGTCACGTGGGGCAATCATCCGCGTCGTCGCACAACGACATCCTACTGGGCTGCGCCGATCGTCTGGAATAGCCGCGCACCGGCGTTTAAGGCCAAGTACGGGCGCCGCCAGCGTGTGTTTTGCGCTTCTCTCGCCGATGTCTTCGACAACCAAGTCGACCCCGTCTGGCGATCTGATCTGTTCCGATTGGTTCGGGAATGCGATCAGTTAGACTGGCTTTTACTAACGAAGCGCCCGCAGAACATCCGAAAAATGCTGCCGCCCGATTGGGGCAACGGTTACAGGAACGTTTGGCTGGGGACAACTGCAGAAGATGCGGAGGCCTATCAGCAGCGTGCCAAGCATCTGTTAGCCTTGCCTGCCGCTGTGCGATTCGTGAGTTATGAACCGGCCTTGGGCCCGTTAGGACCTTTGGAAATCGATGGACGCACGCCAGATTGGCTAATTATCGGAGGAGAAAGTGGTGTTCGTTGGGACCTCGCACGCGCCACAAATCCAGGGTGGGCTCGGGAAGCAATAGCCGAGTGCCGTCGTGAAAATGTCGCGCCGTTTTTGAAACAGTGGGGCGCTTACACCAACAACCCGCTCGTCGTCGAGCAGGGGTATTCAGTGCAAGACGCGATGCAGAAGGACCCTCCCGAGAACGGGAAAGGTGGGGGCAAGCTGGACGGTGCACTTTGGAGGCAATTTCCAAAAGCGCGATCGGTCCGAACTGCGAAGGGGCGAGACGTCAAAAATGCCGACGAAGGGAGATCATTACTGGCAGGATGAGGATGGTTTGTGGGTCGAGAATGTCGGTCCTTGGGCAAACGAAAAGCTGAAAATCCTCACCGACTACGTGCAGATTTGTAACGGCACCCGCCAGAAATACAGTCACCGTGGCTTCATCGATGTTTTCAGCGGCCCGGGCAAATCAAGGATCAGGACAAGCGGGGAGCTAATTGATGGCAGCCCCGTAGCGGCTTTCAAGAAAGCGCACGGCGCTAGTCCATTTTCTCAAATCTATATCTCAGACGCAGACCCAGAACTCCTGAATTCGGCCACGAGCCGGCTCAAGTCGCTTGGTGCGCCGGTGGCGCCGGTCGATGGCCCAGCATCGACGGCTCTGCCGTCAATCGTGAAGACCATAAATCAGTATGGGCTTCATCTTGCACTGCTTGATCCCCACAATCTCGGAACGCTTTCCTTCGATCTGTTTGAGGCGTTGGCCAAACTGAAGCACATCGACGTAATTGTGCATGTAAGCCTCGGCGATCTGCAGCGAAACGTCGACAGGTATACATCAGAGGATTATCAGCAGTTCGATCGTTTTGCGCCTGGTTGGCGCGAACACGTTCGAACCGACGTGAATCAGGCCTCGTTGAGGGCGGCTATCCTCGAGTACTGGACCGACAAGGTCGCGGGATTGGGGTTGCCGCGAGCGAAGCACTGCGAACTGATCAGAGGTACGCAGAGCCAGCGGCTATACTGGCTCATGCTTTTGGCGAAACACAGTTTAGCTCACAAATTTTGGACTAAGATAACGTCTGCAGCGAAGGCGCCGGGATTTAACTTCTAGAAGAGGTCGGCGGTGTCGCTCAAAATCAACCACCGCGGCGGTGAGGGCATCACGGTTCCCTATGCCCCGATTTTCGATTCCGTTCGAAAAAACCGCGGTTTCAAGGACGTTAGAGGCCGGCCTGATCTCGCTGCAGAAATTGCTGAAGGCATAGAATCTCGGGCCCTCGGCGAATGCTTGGTCCGAATAGCCAGCGAAAATCTTTATTTTTCACTCGGGTGTGATCTCGGCAATCATCATGAACCGCACCAGCCAGCGCCTCTGAGGCAGGTCGCTGGCGGATACATTCAAGTCACCTCAATCGAATATGCGTTGGCCACGACCGATCAGCTCGATGCCTTTAGTCTAGCATTTAGTTCTAAGTTGGAACGACGGTCTGGATCACACCATTGGAGTATCGATCTGGTGGGAACGTGGGTGAATTTCGTTCTTCCGGGAGAACCTGCGGTGAGCGCGCCGTCGCTGTGGATATGGTTTTTCGCTGCAGCGCGCGTCTTATCGAAAGCTGAGACCTCAAGAGAAGCGTTGATTGATGCGATCTCCGAAACGCTCCACGTACCGGCGGTGAGCAAGTGCCTGATTGGGCTTTAATCTCGAGCAAAATCCGCAAGCTTTGCTAACCCATGCGAGCCCGCTTTTCGGAGCGACGGCGTTCGACCAGCTCTCAGGGAAAGAGGCTCGCTGTTCGGTTCGATGAGCTAACCGCCGTATCGTGCCTTGCGAACGATCGCATAAACTACCCGCCCGATGAGCGGTATGATTAGCTCACAACACACAGGTGCTGTGGCCAACGCGCGGCATCGTTAAGAAGTGCGCGTAACCGAGAATAAATCCCCTTTTTTGGCCAATTGGACCAAGAATAATTCATTTCAACGTTGATCATTCTTACATAGGGATGAGAGCCTAGCGACGGTCGCCCCGGCTTCTTGGGAACCGGAGTAGACCGATAGAGCTTCGCCTAAGGGAGCGACTGCCCATGACGACGGCCAACCGCTGTGTCCGCTGCGACTGCCGTATCGACGTCAGCAACGATTCCGACGAACACGTGATCCCAAATTCAGTTGGTGGGCGCCTCAAGGTGAGAGGCTTCATATGCCGTGACTGCAACAGTTGGGCAGGGGAGACCTGGGACGCGACGCTTTCTCAGCAACTGAACTTCTTTTGCAATTTTTTCGGCGTCGTGAGGGAACGGGGCGTGCCCCCTCCGCAGCCGATCGAGACTACAGCCGGTGAACAACTGCTGATGCAGCCAGGCGGTGGCTTCAAAATGAAGAGCCCGACTTTTCAGACGGTCCCGACCGAAACCGGCAAGCAGATTCAGATCAAGGCGCGCGATCGAGGCGAGGCCGCGATCATCCTCAACGGCTTGGCGCGCAAATACCCCAATCAGGTCGATGTCGAAGCCGAACTGGCCAAGGCAACAGAAACTTACACCTACCCAGACGGCGTCTTTTTCCATACCCCCAACTTTGGCGGCGTCTCGGGCGGCCGCTCGGTCGTGAAGACGGCGACCGCGTTCGCACTTTACTGCGGAGTGTCGGTCGATCAATGCGATCTGGCTGTAAGGTATCTGCGTGACGAGGCGGCCGAAGCGGCCTTCGGATTTTATTATGAGCGAGATTTGGTCGCCGGTCGTCCTGCAGGCGTGCCGATCCACTGTATTGCTGTGACTGGCGATCCCTTGACTGGGATGCTGCTTGGTTATGTAGAGTATTTCGGCACCCAACGAGTGGTTGTAGGCCTTTCACAATCGTATGCTGGACCTCCGATGGTGCGATCCTATGGACTGGACCCGACGACCGGCAAGACTATGCCGCTGCAGGTCGATCTATCTTTCTCGGCTACGGATGTCCGGGCGATCTACAATTATGAGCGAACTCCAGCGGATGGTATGCAGCGCGCATATGCCGAGGTCGTGCCCACAGCGTTGAAACGCCACTTCGACCTCGAGGCCGCCAATGTGGCTAAGCGTGCCGCTCAGTACGCTCTCGAAAATTGTGGCGCAAAGCCGGGCGATCAACTGACCCCGGAACAAACGGCAAAGCTCGGAGCGCTCGCTGCGGAGTACATGATGCCGTTCATTCAGCGGCACGCACGATGCCAGTGACTTGGAGCCGCGTTCAATGACGGTGTATCTGTGGAATTTTGACCTACTCGCCGTTGGCGAGGAAAAATCAGACAATTGAGCAAGGCCGCGATTAAAGCCTCGGAGGACTCGTCGCTACACGCGCAAAGGATCGAGCGTTCGATGAATATGCTCGAGGGCGCACTACTTCTTCGGGTCAACAATCGATCGTTCGAGAATCGCCGAGATCCGGACATCACTGAGGAAATCGAGCGTCGCGGTGGGTTCGCCTAGTTGTCACAGTGAGCGCGCGAATTTTATGGAGGTCCTGGGGCTGCTTTCCTTTCCGCCTCCAACCGGTGCATATTCCTGATTATCGCCTTTCGATGTTTCTGGATTACCTTGCCAGGTATTTTCTTGATCGCGATAACTTTAGCCTTTAGGCAGGCGAAGGACCCACCCGGCACGGTGCAATCTGGGTCGGGCTCAATATCGCCCTCTGGCATCACGACGTAGACAACGGGCTTCTTGTGCCAGGGTTTTGAACCGTAGAAATTCGCTGCGTCAATACTCGGCGTGACGTAGGTTCGGTCCTTTCGATGAAGTTCGTGAGGTGTGTATTCTGCGCCTGTCTCTGATTGCGGCAAGATATAATCTCCGACTTGGAGACCTCGATTGCCGCCATGATAATAGGTCACTTTGGCGTTCATGCTGCGGCCTTGTATGCTTACGGGACCAATCCGGGGAATTAAAGTGACAGTGCAATTAACCAATCGACGAGTCTAACCAACAGAATTAAGTGCACCGTAATCCTCACGTCGATTTTCCTTGAGTGCCGCCAAGCACTACTCCCTGTCCGCCATATGCCTCAACTTGAAGTGCCCAAACGCCGTTGCGATCGGCTTGGTCGCGTCGTCTTGCCAGGCCTGCGCCTGGAATGCGACGATGCGCTGGCCTTGCCGGACGATGGAGACATTCGCAAAACTGTCGAGGTCGCGTCCTGAACGCAGATAGTTGATGGTCAGCCCGATCGGCTTGGGTGGCGTTGTCATTGCAATGCCGAGCTCGCGCGCGACGCCGACGATGGCCGTTGTCTCCAGGAAAGCGCCGGTCATGCCGCCATGGATGGCGGGGAGAACCGGATTGCCGATGATCTTGCGCGAGAATGGCATGTGCAGCACGCCGTCGTCGGCGACGCGGATGCCGAGGCAGCGGGCGAACGGACTGTTGGCGAATAGACCCGAGGGGTCTTCGGGCGCATCGAGGATCGGCACCTCATACGCCTGCCTGTCCCTCAGCATGTTGGTGCGATTGGCGCCGATCATGAAGCAGGCCGTGGCGGTGGCGACCGAGTCCTGCTCGGTCTCCTGATACGCCGTCGCGCGTACGAAGGCGATGGAGCGCGTGACATGGTAGCAGATCGAATGCGCCTTGATGTCGAGGCCGGGTTTGGCCGGCTTCTGGTAATCGATGCGCAAATCGAGTGTCGCGATCGCGCTGACACCGTCGAGCGCCAGTTGCACGGCCATGCCGCAGCTTTCATCAAGCATGGCAGTGACCACGCCGCCATGGACGACGCCGGATTCGACGTCACCGACAAAGACAGGCTGGTAGGGCAGGCTGGACCAGGCCTCGCCGCGCTCGGCACGATCGATGCGAAGTCCGCTGGCGCGGCCATAGAGCGACCGGTGTTCCGCAATCGCTTTCGCGAGCTGTTCGAATGGCAGCGGCTGCCGGTCATACGTCGTGATCTCAGACATGGCAGCTATTTAGCATGCCCGCGCGAGGAAGTGTGCAGCTCTGCGCATGAGACATCAGCCTCGGTGGAGGTGGTTGTCGTCGCGAAAATCTGCCTCTATTGGATGTGAGCGGCTTGCGGGAGTGGCGCGATGGGCGGGTTGGTGATCAAAGGCGGCCGGGTGGTGGATCCGGCCAGCGGGATGGACGCGATCGGCGATGTGGCTGTTTTGGACGGCCGGATCTCCGCCGTCGGCACCGACCTCGGCAGTGCGGAGCGGGTGATCGATGCGACCGGGCTCGTCGTGTCTCCCGGCTTCATCGACCTGCATGCGCACGGCCAGTCGATCCCGGCGGACCGCATGCAGGCATTCGACGGGGTAACGACGACCCTCGACCTCGAGGCGGGTGTGTTGCCGGTCGCATCCTGGTATCGGCGCCAGGCCGACAAGGGACGCGTGCTCAATTACGGCGCCGCCGCCAACTGGGCGTTTGCGCGCATCGGCGCCATGACCGGCTCCAACACGGAAAGCTCGCTGGAAGCATTCGGCAATGCCATGCGCGATCGTCGCTGGATCGAGAACGTGGCTGATGACACCGAGGTGGCTGGCATCCTCGACCGCCTGACAAACGGATTGAACGAGGGCGGCATCGGCATCGGCATCCTCAATGCCTATGCGCCCGGCGCCGGCGTGCAGGAATTGACGGCGGTGTGCCAATTAGCGGCCGCGCAGAATGTCGCGACCTTCACCCATGTCGCCTACATGTCCCGCATCGACCCCGAGAGCGCCGCCGAGGCCTATATCCGCCTGATCGGCTATGCGGGCGCGACCGGCGCGCACATGCATATCTGCCACTTCAACTCGTCCAGCAAGACGGACATTGAGCGTTGCGCGGCGTTGATTGCAAAAGCTCAGGCCCAGGGCCTGCCGATCACGATCGAGGCCTATCCCTACGGCACCGGATCGACCGTGCTGGCCGCGGCCTTCTTCAGCGACCCCGAGTTCGAGGCGCGCAATGGCACCGGCTATGACTCCGTGCAGCGGGTGACCGACGGGCGGCGTTTCCGCGACCGGGAGGAGTTGCTGGCGGCACAGAAGGAGGAGCCTTCGACGCTGGTGCTGTGGCATGTCCTGGATACCGAGAACAATGCGCACCATCGCGATCTCCTCGACATGGCGGTGCTGTATCCCGGCGGCGCGATCGCCTCGGACGCCATGCCCTGGTCGATGCCGGACCTGTCTCTTATACACATCTAGATGTGTATAAGAGACAGCCTCGACATGGCGGTGCTGTATCCCGGCGGCGCGATCGCCTCGGACGCCATGCCCTGGTCGATGCCGGACCTGTCTCTTATACACATCTAGATGTGTATAAGAGACAGCCTCGACATGGCGGTGCTGTATCCCGGCGGCGCGATCGCGTCCGACGCGATGCCCTGGTCGTTGTCGGACGGCAAGACTTACACCGGCGACGCCTGGCCGCTGCCAGACGATGCCACCTCGCATCCGCGTTCCGCCGGCTGCTTCACCCGTTTCATCCGCGAGTGGGTGCGCGAGCGCCGCGCGCTGTCGCTGCTGGAAGGCATCCGTAAATGCGCGCTGATCCCGGCAGAAATCCTCTCCGCCAGCACGCCCGCCATGCGCGCCAAGGGCAGGCTGCAGCCGGGTGCGGATGCCGACATTGTGGTGTTCGATTTTGAGGCGCTGACCGACCGTGCGACGTTCTCCGCGATGAATCGCGCGTCGGAAGGCGTGCGGCATCTGATCGTCAACGGCCAGTCGCTGATCACCGATGGTGTGCTGGACGTGGCGGCGCGGCCCGGTCGGCCGGTGCGCCGACCCATCGCCGAGACCTGATTGTGCCCGTCCCGATCCTGCTGGTGACCGGCTTCCTCGGCGCAGGCAAGACCACGGTCGTCAACCATTTGCTGGCGCATGCGGAGGGGCGGCGCATTGCCGCCGTGGTCAACGACTTCGGCGCGATCAACATCGATGCGGAGCTGATCGCCGGCGCCAGCGATGGCGTGGTCAGCCTCGGCAATGGCTGCATCTGCTGTTCGCTCGAAGGTGATCTCCTGCGCACGCTCGCCGCTCTGCTGCGGCGCGATCCGCGGCCCGAATTCATCGTGGTCGAAACCAGCGGGATCTCAGACCCCACCGATATCGTGCGCAACCTGATGGATCCGATGATCTGGCAGGAAGCGCCGCTCGAAACCGTGCTGTGCGTGCTCGACGCGACGACTCCGCCGAAGATGCTGAACGACGACGCTCTGCTGCGATCCCAGCTGCGTGCGGCCGACGTGGTCGCCCTCAGCAAGGTGGACCTTGTGGACGCGGCACGTTGCGCGCAACTGCGCGAGGCGGTGCGGGCGCTGCGCCCAGCCGCTGTTGTCGTCGATGTGCTGCAAGGTCAGGTCCCGGCCGTGCTGGTGTTCCCCGTTGACGCGGACCGCATGCCGGCGCCGCGGCAGGTGGGACCACGACGGCCTGCGGCCGACCGGTTCGAGACCCTGAGCTGGACCTCGGAGCGGCCGGTGTCGCTGCCGCGATTGCAGACAGCGATCGGCCGGCTGGCGCCAAAACTCGCCCGCGCAAAGGGATTGTTCGAGACGGTGGAGCAGCCCGGGCGGATGATGGTCTTTCAGCTTGCAGGGGGTCGGGCGACGCTGACCCCGGGCGGGGCGCTGGCGGACGGGGTACCGCGCGCGCGGATCGTCTTTATTACCGAGATCGGCATGCTCTCGTCGGCGGAGATCGACAGGATCATGGGCATGATTTGACCCTGCCGCTCCCAGGCTCTCCGCGGTGAAGCCTGGATTGGATTGCGATCTCAACCACATACGAGTTCACCGGCTGCCGATCCGAACGTGCCCCCATTTTCCAAGGAATAATCGTGCTCGGGCGTTCCCGCCGAGGGAACCCAAATCCAGGTTTCGCCATTATCTCCGATCGGACGTTTCCGATGGAGGCTTCGATGATGGACCTTTGGCGACAGGCTCCCGGTGAAGTCACGGACGAGATGCGGGCTGTGGGCCACGAGGAGGCGACGTACGCCGTCGGCTGGGCGCTGAGTTGCGTTGCGATGCTGGGCGCGGTTTTCGTTCTGTGGCAGCTCGGGTTCTGAGCCTACGAGCGGATGGTTGAAACGTCAGCGGGATGAACCGGCTTCCGCCGCCTTCTCCGCAAAATCGATGACGCCAGTGCTCTCCGTTTCCGCAAACCCCGCGCGAATGACTTCTTCACGCTTGTGGCGCAAGTGCGCGCGGAGGATATGGGCCAGTCCGAAACCATCGCGCCGCTGCAGCGCGTTCAGGATGGCCTCGTGCTCGCGTATCGCCGTGGCCCAGCGCTGCGGTGTCATTGGCGTCAAATAGCGTGCGCGGCGGATGCGCGCCGTGACCGACTCATAAAGTCCGGAGAGTGCCGGATTGCCGGCTGCCGCGATGATCGCTTCGTGGATCTGGCGATTACAGCGGTAATACCGGGCCAGATCGCCGTCACGATAATGCTGCGCCATTGCGGTGTGTGCGGCGGCGATCTCGCCGATCTGCGGGTCGGTGATCCGCTCGCAGGCGAGTTCGCCGGCCAGCGCCTCCAGGCCCTGACACACCTCGAACAAATCGTGCAGGTCCTTCTCGGTCAATTTGGCCGCGCGCGACCCGCGATTGGGCAGCAACTGCACGAGACCTTCGGCGGCCAGCACCTTGAGCGCCTCGCGCAGCGGTGTGCGCGAAATCTGCAGCTTATCGCAGAGGTCGCGCTCGGGAATGCGCGCGCCGGGTGGGATATCGCCCTCCAGCAGCATCACGCGAACGCGGCTCACCACTTCCTCGTGCAGCATGGCCATTTGGGGTCCTGAAGTCATTTTGAATTCAAAATAGGATATTTTACCGACGAATTCCACTTTTTAACTTGCGTTTGCCTCATTATTGAATTCAAAATTGCAAAACCAACAAAACGGACCCGAGGACCATGGATCAGCAATCGCCCGCGGCGAACGATCTGCTTTTCACGCTCAGCGACGGCATCGGCCGCGTCACCTTCAACCGCCCGCAGGCGCGGAACGCCTTTACCTTCGAAATGTACGAGCGGCTGGCGCAGATCTGCGAGCAGGCCAACACCGATCGCAGCATCAAGGTGCTGGTGTTCCAGGGCGCCGGCGACAAGGCGTTCGCCTCAGGCACCGACATCAACCAGTTTCGCGCCTTCAAGACGCCGCAGGACGCACTCGATTACGAGGGGCGCATTGATCGGGTGCTGGGCACGCTTGAACCTGTCTCTTATACACATCTAGATGTGTATAAGAGACAGGGCCAACACCGATCGCAGCATCAAGGTGCTGGTGTTCCAGGGCGCCGGCGACAAGGCGTTCGCCTCAGGCACCGACATCAACCAGTTTCGCGCCTTCAAGACGCCGCAGGACGCACTCGATTACGAGGGGCGCATTGATCGGGTGCTGGGCACGCTTGAACAATGCCGGGTGCCGACGATTGCCGCGATCACCGGTGCCTGCACCGGCGGCGGCGCGGGCATCGCGGCTTCCTGCGATCTGCGCATCGGCACCAGGAGCACGAAGATGGGATTTCCCATCGCGCGCACGCTCGGCAACTGCCTGTCGATGTCGAACATCAGCCGTTTGACGGGCCTGATTGGTCCGGCGCGCGTCAAGGATCTCATTTTCACCGCACGCCTGGTCGGTGCGGAGGAAGCGGCCGCGGTCGGGCTTCTCACCGAAGTGGTGGAGGATCTGGCTGCGCTGGAAAAACGTGCCGACGAGATCGCCCGGCTTGTTGCCGGCAATGCGCCGCTCACGCTCAGCGCCACCAAGCAGGCGGTCGGGCGGCTGCAAAAACGGCTGACGCGCGAGGAGGGTGAGGACCTGATCCTGATGTGCTACATGAGCCAGGATTTCCGCGAAGGCCTGGATGCATTCCTGAACAAACGCGCGCCGC
>BFBZ01000371.1_pt1 | contig 47580 bp, 41 predicted proteins | sample 1888401 | NCBI WGS metagenome assembly BFBZ01 (sample SAMD00112614, study PRJDB3348) | symbiont metagenome | host: Chara braunii | reverse complement strand
GGCGCGGCACGGGAACCGCCACGATCTTCTCGTCGCCGCCGGCCTCGTCGGTCATCTTCAGGACGCCGACCGGGCGGACCGCCACGATCGCGCCGGGCACGATGCCGCGCTGGTTGGCGATCAAGACGTCGCAGGGGTCGCCGTCCTCGGACAGGGTATGCGGAATGAAGCCGTAGTTCCCGGGGTAGCGCATGGAGGTGTAGAGGAAGCGGTCGACCACCAGCGTGCCGGCCTCCTTGTCCATCTCATATTTGATCGGTTCACCGCCCACCGGGACCTCGACGATCACATTGACCTCGTGGGGCGGGTTCTTACCAATCGAAACTGCATCGATACGCATCGGCGACGTTCTCCGGAAAATCGTGGCGCCTCGATAGCGGCACAGGCCCCTCGCCGGCAAGTGGGCGAAAGGCTAAAACATCCCCGTACCGGCGTGAATAGCGCGGCAAAACAGGGGAAAATTTAGCGAATCAGGCTGTCAGGCCGTCCAGCCGAAGGCAGTCTTGTCGAGCGAACGCGCGCCGAAGGTTTCCGACGAGCGGGCGACCGGCTTGCCACCCATCGCCCGGTAGAAGGTCACCGCCGCGTCATTGTCGCTCAAGGCCCAGACCACCACGCTGTCGAGACCGTGACCGACCAGGTCCTTGCGTGCCGAGTGGAACAATTTGCGGCCGAGCCCGAGGCCGATGAATTTGGGCCTCAGATAGAGCTCGTAGATCTCGCCGTCATAGGACAGCGCCTTGGCGCGGTTGCGGCCGTAATTGGCGTAACCCGCGACCTCGTCGCCGAAGCCGAGAAGCGCGATGCGGTTGCCCTTGCGAATTGCCGATTCCCACCAGCCCGGCCCCCGGCGCGAGATGAGCTTTTCAAGCTCGGCACCCGGGATCAGGCCGCGATAAGCGGCTCGCCACGCCTCATCGTGCACCTCGGCAACGATCGGGGCGTCGGTTATGCGCGCAAGGCGGATTTCAGTCGTGACGGTCTTCATGGTGAAAAGAATGGAACCACGAAGGCAGGCTGGTCGCAACGGTTTCGTTAAGCTTTCGTCAACAGGTATGAGCAAAGGGTTAACGGCCGTCGCAAAGCGGGCCAGCCGCGGATCGTCGGGCGGAGTGCCCGGGCGCCAAAGAAAAAGCCCCGGCCGATGGCCGGGGCTCTCCGATTGGATCGTTCAAAGGCGCCGATCGATGCCGACCCGTCAGGTCTGCTGGATCGCCGAGACCTGCCAGGTGCCGCCATGCGGCCTGAGGAAGGTCCAGAGCTCGGTGACCTCTTCGCCGCGCGGATTGCCGCCGATGATCCGGCCCGAGGCGCGCTCGAGCGTCACGTCGGTCAGGCCGTAGCGCATGGCGACGGTCGCATAGTCGCCGGCCTGCTCGCGCCAGGCTTCGGACAGGTCGCCCTGCAGCAGCTTGACATTGGAGATGCGGTTGACCGCGCCCTTGTCGGCATTGGCCTTCAGGTCTTCGGCGAAATAGGACACCATTTCGGGCGTCGCGACCGAACGCAGGGCGTTCAGGTCTTCGCGCGAATAGGCATCCTGCACCTCCTGGAGGCGGCGCTCGAACAGGTCGAAATCCGCGCCGGTCACGCCGATCTTGTCGGACGGAGCCGCCGAGGGCGAGGCCACCGAGCCGCCGGCCATGCCCGGGATCGGGCCGCCGGGGACCGGACGTCCGCCCATCGCGCCCTGGCCGCCCATGCGGGCATGGGCGGGCACCGGGCCGTCGGCCTGCTGCTCACGCCGGCTGCGCAGGAAGCGCATGACCAGGAAGATCACGCCGCCGATCAGGGCGAGCTGGAACAGGAAGCCGACCATGCCCATGAGCGAGCCGAGGCCGCTCAGGAAGCCGCCGCCGGACAACAGCCCGAACAGGCCGGCGCCGAGGAAACCGGCGGCCAGACCCATGCCGAGGCCGCCCCAGCGCGAGCCTTGCGCGGCCGGCTGGCTGACTGGCGGGCGCTGACCCATGCCGGGCTGCTGCATGCCGGGCGCCGGCGTCGGCGCGGTCGTGCGCTGCATCGGCTGCGCCGCCGAGGGGGCGGTATTGGTGGAGGGCGGTGCGGAATAGGTGTTGTTGCCGCGGCTGCCCGAAGAGCGGCCGCCACCGGGCCGCGCATCGGCCGCCAGAACGCCCAGCATGAGAGCCACGGAAGCCACGGCGGTCATGCGGAAAAGGCTTTTCGTCGTCATCTGTCTCCCCACTGCGCGAGAAACGGGGTCTGCCCGCGCTTGACTCAACTTAGCGTGATATGGGGATCAGGTCGCTGCGGGACAATGACGCAGCGGTAATAACGAAAACCGGCGCCAGGACACTGGCGCCGGTTCTCAAATCTTTACAGAAGCTTAAGCTTTATCAGGCCGCGGCGGCCACAGCCGCTTCGGCGCGCTTCTTGGCGATGGTCGCCTTGAGCTGGCGCGCCTTGGGCGACAGGTCTTCGGCGCGAGCCTTGGCCAGGAAAGCGTCCAGACCGCCATTGTGGTCGACCGAGCGCAGCGCGTGGGTCGTCACGCGCAGCGAAACGCTCTGGCCGAGCAGTTCGGAGGTGAAGGAAATGTTCTGCAGGTTCGGCAGGAAGCGGTGCTTCGTCTTGATGTTCGAGTGGCTGACCCGGTGGCCAACCAGAACACCCTTACCGGTGAGTTCACAACGACGCGACATCGGTCGGATCCTAAACACATGGCGACGGCATGCGCCGGCCGCGGGACAAAATGGTCCTTTTCGGAGAGGCGATCGGATAGTCACCCCGACCCGGTCTGTCAAGCAAAACCGGCACAGGGCTTGCTAAAACCGTTCGAGCCCGCTTGATCAGACCACGACCAGGGAAGCCTATCATGCCGATTGCCCGCGTTCACCGCCTGGCCGCCAGCGCTCCTGACGACGTTTCGGCAATGGAGGCGGCGATCCAGGCCGGCACCCTCGATCCCGCCGGCATCCTGGCGATCTTCGGCAAGACCGAGGGCAATGGCTGCGTCAATGATTTCAGCCGCGGCTATGCCACGCAATCGCTGACCTTGGCGCTGGCCCGCCATATCGGAGCCGAGCGCGCGGGCGCGGTCTGCTACGTCATGTCGGGCGGCACCGAAGGCGCCATGTCGCCGCATTGGACCGTGTTCGAACGGGTCGAAGGCGAGGGCCTTGCCGGCCCCGCCCTGGCGATCGGGCGCGTCCACACCGCCATGCTGCCGCCGGAACAGCTCGGCCGGATGGGCCAGGTCGACCAGGTCGCGGCGGCCGTGCGCGCGGCGATGCGTCAGGCGGCGATCGACGATCCGGCGGACGTCCATTTCGTCCAGGTCAAATGTCCGCTGCTGACCGCCAGGCGGATCGGCGAGACGGAAGCCCGCGGCGCGACGGTTGCCGTGCGCGACACCCTGAAATCCATGGGCCTGTCTCGCGGCGCCTCGTCCCTCGGCATCGCCGTGGCGCTCGGCGAGATCCCGCGGTCGCGGCTGTCGGACGCGATCATCGGCCGCGATTTCGGCCTGTGGTCGGCCAAGGCCAGCGCCTCGGCCGGGGTCGAGCTTTGCCATCACGAGGTGGTCGTGCTTGGCCGTTCGGCGTCCTGGTCGGGCCTTCTCACCATCGACCATGCGGTGATGGCCGACGCCATCGACATCGAACCGGTCAGGGCGGCGCTCGCCCGCGTAGGGCTTCAGGCCAGCGGCCAGCTCGATCCGCGCCAGCGCGACCATCTGGTGGCCTTGCTCGCCAAGGCCGAGGCCAGTCCGGACGGCGCGCTGCGCGGCGATCGCCATACCATGCTCGACGATTCCGACATCGCCTCGACCCGCCATGCCCGTGCCTATGTCGCCGGCGCGCTCGGCGGGCTGGTCGGACGATCGATGATCTATGTTTCCGGCGGCGCCGAGCACCAGGGGCCGCCCGGCGGCGGGCCGGTCGCCGTCATCGTCGAGCGCTGACGTGGCCTTTGCCTCCCGGCGCAATTGACCTTGCGCGGTTTCGGGATGAACCTGCCTCGTCTTCGGGCGGAGGCGGTGACCATGACGGATCAATCCCAGGCCAGGCAGGGCGTCTGCCTGGTGGTCGGTGCCGGCGAAGGGGTCGGCAGCGCCATCGCCAGGGCTTTCGCGCGCGACGGGCTGACCGTCTGCCTGACCCGCCGGCCGCGTCACCTCGAGGCGCTGCAGCAACTCTCCGCATCGATCCGCGGTGACGGCGGCCGGGCCCATGCCTTCGGCGTCGACGCCCGCGAGGAGACCGAGATGGTCGAATTGTTCGACCGGATCGAGGCCGAGATCGGGCCGCTGGAGGTCGTCGTCTTCAATATCGGCGCGAATGTCTGGTTCCCGCTCGTCGAGACCACCACCCGCGTCTATACCAAGGTGTGGGAAATGGCCGCGCTCGCCGGCTTCCTGACCGGGCGCGAGGCGGCGAGAGTGATGACGCCGCGCGGTCGCGGCACGGTGATCTTCACCGGCGCCACCGCCAGCCTGCGTGGGCGCGCGCAATTCTCGGCTTTTGCCGGCGCCAAGCACGGCCTGAGGGCCATGGCCCAGAGCATGGCCCGCGAGCTCGGCCCCAAGGGCCTGCATGTCGCCCACGTCGTTGTCGACGGCACCATTGACGGGGCTTTCGCGCGCGGGCGCCTGCCCGACATCGAGGCGCGGCTGGCGCGCGACGAGATCCTCAAGCCCGACGAGATCGCCCGCAACTATGTCTGGCTGCACCATCAGGGGCGATCGGCCTGGACCCACGAGATGGACCTCAGGCCCTGGGCCGAGGCCTGGTGAGGCGATGACCGGGCAAGCCGCAAGAACGGTGGAGTTCATCTTCGATTTCGGCAGTCCCAATGCCTATCTCGCCTGGCGGGTGCTGCCCGCCATCGCCGCGCGCCATGGCGCGACGGTCCGGCTGATCCCCTGCCTGCTGGGCGGCATCTTCAAGGCGACCAACAACCAGTCGCCGGTGCAGGCCTTCGGGCCGGTCAAGGGCAAGCTCGCCTATGAGATGCTGGAGACCCGGCGCTTCGTCTTGAGGCACGGGCTCACGCGGTTCCGTCTGAACCCGCATTTTCCGGTCAATACGCTGTTGATCATGCGCGGCCTGGTGGCGGCCGAGATCGCCGGCACGGCCGATCGCTATGTTCCCGCCGTGCTGGCGGCCATGTGGGAGAATGGCGAGAAGATGGACGATCCGGCGGTGGTCCTGCGCGTCCTCGACACGGCGGGCCTCGACGGCGCGACCTTGCTGGCGTCGACCCAGGACGGCGACGTCAAGGCGCGGCTCGTCGCCAATACCGAGGCGGCGGTCGCCCGCAGCGTGTTCGGCATACCCACCTTCTTCGTCGGCGACGAGATGTTCTTCGGCAAGGACCGCCTCGGCCAGGTTGAGGACGAGCTGGCCAAGGCCCTGCCACAGGCCGGCTTGACAGTCCGGCGGTCGTCCTCACACTCCAGGCAAAACACCCTCGAAGCGGGGACGGGCCGGACGAACCGGCCCGCGGGACAGCGTTCCGGGAGGACGATCATGACGGCTGAGACCGGGCGCGCCGGCCATGCGCCGCGCCGCTACCATGTCCGCGAGGCGGATGTGCCGGGTTATCATCCCGCCAATCACACCGGCACCACCAATCGCCGCCTGATCGGACGCGAGACGGTCGGCGCCGAAACCATCGAATTGCTGCTCGGCACGATCGAGAAGGGCAATGGCGCGCTGCCTCACGCCCATCCCGGCATCGACCAGGTCTGCTATCTCCTGGCCGGCAGCGCGCGCGCCGAGGTCGACGGCCAGAGCTTCGACATGGCGCCGGGCGACAGCTGCTTCTTTCCGGCCGGCATGGAGCATGTGTTCACGGTGACCAGCCAGACGCCGGTGCGTGTGCTGGTCATCTACACGCCGCCTTACGAAGAGAACCCGAACCGGGTCATCAGACGCTGAGACCTGGGGAGGTTTCGATGCATGGGTTGACGATCGACCGTCGGGCCTTTGCCGCCGGCATGGCTGCGCTCGCCGCCGGCGCGCGGCCGGCGCGTGCCGCTTTTCCGGAGCGCCCGATCACCCTGATCGTGCCTTTCGCCGCCGGCAGCGGCACCGATACCGTGGCGCGCATCGTCGCCGAGCAGCTGTCGGGCCGCCTTGGCCAGGGCGTGGTGGTGGAAAACCGGGCGGGCGCCAATGGCTCGGTGGCGGCGACCTTCGTCGCGCGCGCGCCGGCCGATGGCCACACGCTGTTCATGACCACCAACACCACCCATTCGGCCAATCCGAGCCTGATGAAGACCCTGACCTATGATCCGGTCGCCGATTTCGCGCCAGTCGCCCGGCTCGGCAACCTGCCCTTCATGCTGGTGGTCGATCCTCGGCTGCCGGTGAAATCGGTGGCCGAACTGGTCGCTCATGCCAAGGCCAATCCGGGCAAGCTGTCCTATGCCAGCGGCAACTCCACCGGGATCGTTGCCGGCGCGACCTTCGCGCGCCGTGCCGGTTTCGCGGCGCTGCACGTGCCGTTCCGCTCGACGCCGCCGGCGATCACCGAGATCCTGGCGGGCCGCATTTCGATGATGTTCGTCGATATCACGGCGGCGCTGACCCAGGTCCAGGCCGGCGCCATCCGGGCGCTGGCGGTGACAACAGCCGAGCGGTCGAAACTGCTGCCGGACCTGCCGTCGATGCAGGAGGCGGGCGTCGGCGAATTCGACATCACCTCGTGGAACGGGGTGTTCGCGCCGGCCCGCACCCCGCCGGAGGTGGTGGTCAGGCTGAACCGCGAATTGCAGGCGATCGTCAACGATCCGGCCGTGGCCGGGAAACTCGCCGGCGTCGGCTTCGATGCCTTTTCCGGACCGCCCGAGGAGCTCGGCCTGTTCGTCAAGGCGCAGATCGACAATTGGGCACGGATGATTCGCGACGCTGGAATTCAGCCGGAGTAACAAGGCCGCTTCGGCCGCGCGGATCAGCGGAGCCGGCGAGGGCGGAGTTCGCCTGTCAGGACAAGCCCGTATCTCTCCTGATTGCCGTAAGGTGAGCGGAATGGTCCACTGATCCCGCGCGGCCGTCGGGGGCGTCGGACCGCTGCAGAGGATATTGCTATGCGCATCCGAGGTCTCCTTGCGGCCGCGGGGCCGTTGGTTTTCGCAGCGGCTTTTGCTTTTTCGACCCCCCATTTCGCCCTTGCCCAAACGCCGGAGCCCGAGATCGTCGATCTGGCGCAAGGACCGGCTCAGCCCGTGCCGCGGCCGCAACAGGGCCCGGCGGGCGCCCAGCCCCAGCGCCCCCCCGTCGCCCAGGCGCCGGCACTGCCGCCGCTGCGCGCCTTTCAGCGCGACGACATGAACGAACTGGCGCGCAAGTTCGAAGCCTCGATCGCCAACAAGACCACCACCGACACACGGCCGATCCCCGACGTCAGGCGCGATGCCGATGCCGCCGCGTCGCGCAACGACTTCCGCGCGGCCGCCCGGTTCTGGGAGATCATCGCGTTGCGCTCGGCACCCGATACGGCGCCCTGGGTGCGCTATTCGCAGGCGCTCGCCGGGGTCCGTTCGGACGATTGGCGCGAACTTCAGCGGCTTCGCGAGGATACGGTCGGGGCCGCCTATCTCGCCTATCGGCGTTCGCAGAACCGCAATGAGGAGGCCTTCGCGCTCGCCCAGCTGCGCCAGATCCTGATTTCCCGGCGCGACTGGCGCCCGGCCATCGATGTGGCGCGCGCGGTGATGGAAGCACGCGATACGCCGGAGGCGCGGGAAGCCTATACCCGGCTGCGCGACCAATACGGCTTCCGGCTGCGCGAAACCAAGATCGACTCCGACGGCATGCGCCCGCGCGCCTGCTTCGTCTTCTCGGAAAACCTGCGCAAGGGCCGCACCGATTTCGCGCCCTTCGTGCGCCAGACGGGAGTGGCCAATCCGCCGATCACGGTCGAGGACCGGCAGATCTGCGTCGACGGCCTGCGTCACGGCGAACGCTACACGTTCCAGTTGCTGCAGGGGCTGCCCTCCGAATTCCCCGGCGAGGCGCTGACCCGCAATATCGATACCACGGTCTATGTCCGCGACCGGACGCCCTCCGTGCGCTTCACCGGTCGGGCCTATGTGCTGCCGCGCTCAGGCCAGCGCGGCCTGCCGGTGACCAGCGTCAATCTGGATTCGGTCGATGTGGAAATCATCCGGCTCGGCGACCGCTCGATCGCCCAGACGGTGGCCGAGGATTTCCCCAAGCCGCTCGAAAGCTACGAGCTGCGCCAACTGATCAGCGAGCGCGGCATGTCGGCCTGGAAGGGCACGCTTGCGGTGGAGAACCGCCTCAATGCCGATGTCACCACGGCCTTCCCGATCGACGAGGCGGTGCGGGCGCTGGAGCCCGGCGTCTATATCGTCACCGCCAAGCCGACCAATCCGCAGCGGCGGCCGAATGGCGATGACGATGATTCCGCCAATGGCATGGTGGCGCAGTGGTTCATCGTCTCGGACCTCGGCCTGACCGCTCTGTCGGGCGTCGACGGCGTCCATGGCTTCGTCCATTCGCTGAATTCAGCCAAGCCGCTTGCCGATACCGAGGTGAGGCTGCTCGCCCGCAACAACGAGGTGCTCGGCACCAAGCGCACCGACGCGAGCGGCCATGTCCGGTTCGAGCCGGGCCTGACGCGCGGCGAGGGCGGACTGACGCCGGCGCTGCTGGTGGCCACCACGCCCCAAGGCGACTATGCCTTCCTCAACCTGCGCCAGCCGGCCTTCGATCTCTCCGATCGCGGCGTCACCGGGCGCGAATTGAGTGGCCCGCTGGATGCCTTCCTGGTGCCCGAACGCGGCATTTATCGCCCCGGCGAGACCGTCTACCTGACCGCGCTGCTGCGTGACGCCAAGGGCGACGCGATCACCGGCATGCCGCTGACGCTGATCGTCGAGCGGCCGGATGGCGTCGAATATCGCCGGATCGTCACCCAGGACCAGGGCGCCGGCGCGCGTGCCGTGCCGATCCCGATCAATTCGTCGGCGCCGACCGGGACCTGGCGCGTCCGCGCCATCACCGATCCGCGCAGCCCGACTGCTGGCGAAGTGCGCTTCATGGTCGAGGACTTCGTGCCCGACCGGATCGCCTTCGACCTGACGCCGGCGAGCCAGCGGCTGACCCGCGGCAACCCGTTCGGCGCGACCGTCGATGCCCGCTACCTGTTCGGCTTGCCGGGCGCCGATCTCGCCGTCGAAGGCGAGGTGGTGATGGAGACCACGACCGCCCTGCCGGACTTTCCGGGGTTCAATTTCGGCCTCGGCGAAGAAGAGGTGAAGCGCGACCGCGAGCCCTTGCCGGACGGCATCAAGACCGACGAGCGCGGCCAGGTGTCGATCGGCGCGGCGCTGCCCAAGATCGAGGATACCACGCGGCCGCTGTCGGCCCGCCTGCAGGTGCGTGTCGCCGAACCCGGCGGCCGGGCGGTCGAGCGGACCGTCACCTTGCCGGTGCTGCCGGGAACGCCGCTGATCGGCGTCAAGCCGCTATTCGCCGACAACCGCGTCGCCGAGAACGAGACCGCCAGCTTCGAGGTCATCGGGGTTGCGAGCGACGGCCGCACCCGCACCCGCGGGCCGCTGACCTGGCAGGTGCTCAAGCTGGAGACGCGCTGGGTCTGGACCCGCGGCACCAGCGGCTGGGGCAGCCAGGCGATCGTCACGACGCGCCGTATCGCCGATGGCCAGGTCGAGACGACGACCGGCCAGGCCGGCCGCATCCAGGTGCCGGTGGCCTGGGGCCGCTATCGCCTGGAGGTTTCGGGCGGCGATCTCGCCGGGCCGATGACGACGGTGGTGTTCGAATCCGGTTACGGCGCCGGCGGCACCGCCGACACGCCCGACGTGCTCGAAATGAGCCTCGACAAGCCGTCCTACCGGACCGGCGACACCATGACCGTTTCGATCAATTCGCGCTTCGCCGGCACCGCCACGGTGGCGGTGCTGGGCGACCGGCTGCTCGCCGAGCAGACCGTCGAGGTGCCGCAGGGCCAGAGCAAGATCACCGTTCCGGTCGGCCAGAACTGGGGCGCCGGCGCCTATGCGACGGTGTTTGTCCGCCGTCCGCTCGACGTCGCGGCCTCGCGCATGCCGGGCCGGGCCATCGGGCTCGCCTGGTTCGGGGTCGACACCGCCGAGCGCCGGCTGCGGGTCAGCCTGGAGGCGCCGGAGAAGATCTCGCCGCGCACCACCTTGCGCGTGCCGATCAAGGTCGAGGGGCTGCAGCCGGGCGACGAGGCGCGGGTGACGGTAGCCGCCGTCGATCTCGGCATTCTCACCGTGACCAATTACCAGGCGCCGAAACCGGACGATTATTATCTCGGCCAGCGCCGGCTGTCGGCCGAGGTGCGCGATCTCTACGGCCTGTTGATCGACGGCATGTCGGCGGCGCGCGGCTCGATCCGCTCCGGTGGCGACGGCCCGTCCAACCGCTTCACCGGCGCACCGCCGGCGCAGCAGCCGCTGTCGCTGTTCTCGGGCATCCTGACGGTTGGCCCGGACGGCCGGGCCGAGGCGATGTTCGACATTCCCGACTTCAACGGCACGGTCCGGCTGATGGCCATGGCCTGGACCACCACCAAACACGGCTCGGCCTCGCGCGACGTCATTGCCCGTGATCCGGTCGTGGTGACCGCGACCTTGCCGCGGGTGCTCGGCCATGCCGATCGCGGCACGCTGCGGCTCGACCTGGTCAATGCGGAGGCGCCGGCCGGCGACTACCGCGTCACCGTGACGCCCGAGGGCCCGTTGCAGGTCGGCGGCGCGCCGTCGACCGTCAGGCTCGCCGCCAATGGCGGCCGCGGCGCGGTCACCGTGCCGCTTTCGGCCAACGGGCTCGGCATCGGCCGGCTCGGCGTCAGGCTCACCGGCCCGAACGGGCTCGACGTGACGTCGCGCTATTCGCTCGGCGTGCGTCCGGCGCTGCCCGACGTCTCGCGCCGGACCGTCATGACCATGAACCCGGGCGAGGCCGTCACGGTCTCGCGCGACCTGGTCGGCGATTTCGTGGCGGGGTCGGCGCAGGTCGCCGTCTCGGTCAGCCCGTCGACCGCCATCGACGTGCCCGGCCTGCTGATGGCGCTCGACCGCTATCCCTATGGCTGCACCGAGCAGACGACCAGCCGCGCGCTGCCGCTGCTCTATCTCGATGTGCTGTCGGCTGCCGAGGGCGGCCTCGGCATGGAGACGCCGGTCGCCGAACGGATCAAGGACTCGATCGACCGCATCCTGGCGCGGCAATCGGGCACCGGTTCGTTCGGGCTCTGGACCGCCGGTTCGAACGAGGATCCCTGGCTCGACGCCTATGTCACCGACTTCCTGCTGCGCGCCCGCGAAAAGGGCTACAGCGTGCCCAACCAGGCCTTCCAGTCGGCGATCGACCGGCTGAGGACGCTGGTCGTCTCGACCAATGGCGTCGGCGACAACAAGGGCATGGATCTGGCCTATGCCCATTACGTGCTGGCCCGCGCGGGCCGCGGCTCGCTGTCGGAACTGCGCTGGCTGGCCGATACCCAGCTCGGCGAAATCGGCACGCCGGTGGCACGCGGCCAGCTCGGCGCGGCGCTCGCCCTGATGGGCGATACCGGCCGGGCCGAGCGGGTGTTCACCTCTGCGGTCACCTTGCTGCGGGACAACAGGCAGGCCGATCTCGGCCGCTTCGACTATGGCTCGCGCCTGCGTGACGCGGCGGCCCTGATGGCACTCGGCACGGAAGCCCGGCTGACCCAGCGGATCATCGCCGACGCCCAGCGGGTGGTCGAGGATCTCAGGCTTCGTACGCGCTATCTGTCGACTCAGGAACAGGTCTGGCTGGTGCTGGCCGCCCAGGCGCTGATCGAGGACGCGAAGCGCATCTCGCTGGATGTCGGCGGCACGGCCCATCAGGGCGCGCTCGCCCGCACCCTGCGTTCGGCCGAGGTCAATGACGGCCTGGCCCTGCGCAATACCGGGCCGGAAGCGGTGCGCGCCGTCGTCACCGCCACCGGCACGCCGGCGGCGCCCGAACCGCCGGCCGCCAGCGGCTTCACCTTGCAGCGCCGCTACATGGCGCTGGACGGCCGCCCGGTCGACATCGCGCGGGTTGCCCAGGGGACCCGGCTGGTGGTCGTGCTCAACGTCACCGAGGCGGTGCCGCAACTCGGCCAGATCATGCTGGTCGATCGGCTGCCGGCCGGCTTCGAGATCGATAATCCGAGCCTGGTCGCCAGTGCCGAAACCTCGGCATTGCGCTGGCTCCAGCCGGAATCGGTGCAGCCGGACTACAAGGCCTTCCGCGACGACCGGTTCATGGCCGCCTATAGCCGCTCCGGCGGCGCCAAGGCGAGCTGGCAGGTGGCCTACATGATCCGCGCGGTGACGCCTGGGCGCTACGTCGTGCCGCCGGCCACCATCGAGGACATGTACCGGCCGGAGCGTTCGGCGCGCACCGCGGTCGGCCAGGCCGAGGTGACGGGCGGCACGCCGTGACGGAAAAGGTCATCCGTCGGCGCCGCCGCCTGGCGTTCGCCGGCGGCGGGGTCGTTCTCGCCAGTCTCGTGAGCGGCGTCATGTTCTGGCAGGCCGGAGCGGGGCCTGATGGTTCGGCCACGCCGTTCTCGCGCGAGGTGGTCGACCGCAAGGGCCGCCTGCTCCGGCCGTTCCAGACCGATGACGACATGTGGCGTTTCCCCGGCGCCGTGGCGGATGTCGATCCCCTGTTCCTGCGCATGCTCAAGGCCTATGAGGACCGGCGCTTCGAACGCCATCCGGGCGTCGACCCGATGGCGCTCCTGCGTGCGGCCGGCCAGTTGCTGATCAATGGCCGCATCGTTTCCGGCGGTTCGACGCTCGCGATGCAGGTGGCCCGGCTGATCGACAAGCGCGAGGATGGCCGGTCGATGACGGTGAAGCTGCGCGAGATGGCGCGCGCGGTGCGCCTGCAGCGCGAGCTCGGGCCTGAGCGCGTGCTCGACCTCTATCTGTCGCTTGCCCCCTATGGCGGCAATGTCGAAGGGGTCCGCGCCGCCTCGCTCGCCTATTTCGGCAAGGAGCCGCGCCGGCTGTCGCCCGGCGAAGCGGCGCTGCTGGTGGCGCTGCCGCAGGCACCTGAGACCCGCCGGCCGGACCGCTTCGCCGAACGGGCGAGACGCGCCCGCGACCGGGTGCTCGACCGCATGCTGCTCGCCGGCGTGCTCAAGCCGGAACAGGTCGAGGCCGGCAAGGCGGAACGAATGCCGACGCTGCGCCGGCCGATGCCGGCCTTCGCCTGGCATGCCGCGGCCGAGGTGGTGGCCGCTGATCCGACGCGCCGGGTTCACCGCATGACCTTCGACCGCAGCCACCAGGAAGCGCTCGAAGCCTTGCTGCGCGAGCGGGTGCGCGCCGTCGGCGCCAAGCTTTCCGGCGCCCTGGTCGCGGTCGATCACAGGACCGGCGAGGTGATTGCCCGGATCGGCGCGGCCGACCCGCTCGACACCGAGCGCCAGGGGGCGGTCGACATGACGCGGGCGATCCGCTCGCCCGGCTCGACCTTGAAACCGTTCATCTATGCGCTCGCCTATGAGGCGGGCCTCGCCCATCCCGAAACGCTGATCGAGGACCGGCCCTGGCGCTTCGGCAGTTATGCGCCGGTCAATTTCGACCGCGGCTACCAGGGCACCGTATCGACCCGCGTCGCCTTGCAGATGTCGCTCAACGTGCCGGCCATCGCGCTTCTGGAGGCGGTCGGGCCGCAGCGCTTCTTCTCGCGCCTGGAACAGGCCGGCGTGCGGCCGGTGCTGCCGCGCGGCGAGGTGCCGGGACTGGCGGTGGGGCTCGGCGGCGTCGGCCTCAGGCTCAACGATCTCGCCGCGCTCTATGCCGGTCTCGCCCGGGGCGGCGACATGCCGGCCCTGATCGAGCGCCGCGACGTGCCGGCGCCCGAGGCGCCGCGCCCGCTGACCGAAGAGGCCGCGGCCTGGGCGGTCGGCGACATCCTCACCGATGCGCCTGCGCCGGAGGCGGCGCTGTCGGGCCGTTATGCCTTCAAGACCGGCACCTCCTACGGCTTTCGCGATGCCTGGGCGATCGGCTTCGACGGCCAGCGCACCATCGCGGTCTGGGTCGGCCGTCCCGATGGCTCGTCGGTGCCGGGCATTACCGGACGGACAGCCGCGGCGCCGATCCTGTTCGATGCCTTCGCCCGTCTCGGCGCCTATGCGCCGCTGCCGGGCCGCCCGGCCTCGGTCGCCGCGCTCAGCAATGGACAATTGCCGCCGCCCTTGCGTCGCTTCGGTCCGGCCCGCGAAGCGGCCGGTGACACGCGCGACCTGAAGATCGCCTTCCCGCCCGACGGCGTGCGGATCGATCTGGGCGCCGCGACCGGCACCATGGAACCCCTGGCGGTCAGGACGACCGGCGGCAAGCCGCCCTTTACCGTGCTGCTCGACGGGCGGCCGGTGGCCCGCTTCGGCGCGCAACGCCAGTCGAATGTCGCACCCGACGGTCCCGGCTTCACCACGCTGTCGGTGATCGATGCCGAGGGCCGCAATGCCAGCGTGACGGTCAGGGTCGAGTAGGCGCGCGGGCGCGCGGCGCCGTCGCGATCGGCAGGCCGGCGACCCAGGCGCTGACCATCACTTTCAGCCCGCGTGCGATGACGTCGTCCGGCGTCGAACCGAGCTTCTCCTCCAGCCCGATCGAGACGATGCCGTGCACCGCCGAGAACAGCGTGCGCGCCAGCGATTGCCGGATCTGGCCATCGAGATGCGGCAGCAGCGTCGCCAGCGGCTCCTCGATATGGCGGAACAGGCGGCCGACCAGGCCGAGATACCACTCGGGCGGCGAAGCGCCGTCGGGGACCTGATGGGCGAAGACGGCGCGCCAATGACGGCTGTCGGCGCGCGAGAAGCGATGATAGCCGAGCGCCAGGGCCTGCATGGCGGCTTCCGGGTCGCCGGCCGGCCCGCCGGCGCCGCCGAGCGCGGCATCCAGGCGCTTCAAGGTGCGGGCATTGACCTCGTAGATCAGCGCGTCCAGGTCGGGAAAGACGTTATAGATGGCGCCCACCGCGCAGCCGACGGCTTCGGCGAGCGAACGCGCCTTCAACGCCGACAGGCCGTCGCGGCCGATCGCCTCGTCGGCGGCGTCGATCAGCGCCTCGCGCAATTTCGCGCGTCGTTCCACGATGTCCATCTGGCTCGTCCCAATCCCTTGCCGGTCCTTCGCCAGTCCTTCCGGAAATTTTTTGAACGTCGTTCAAAAATCTCTTGAACAACGTTCATAGCGCTGCTACACCGGGCTCGTGAACAACGTTCATACCGAGGGAGAGTCAAATGTTCAAGACATTGATCGGCCTGATCCGCGGCCACGCCGACCGCGCCCGGGCGCTGCGGGCGGACCGCCGTGTCCTCGCCATTCTCGATCCGCAGCGCCGCGACGCGGCGATGGAGCTCGACCTGGCGCAACGCGCCCTGGCGGCCGCGACGAATTCGGATCAGGCGGAGGCGAAACGGATCGCGACGCTCTCGCAACGTATCGCCGGCCTCGAACTGCGCGCCATGACCGCGCTTGAAGGCGGCCGGTCCGAGATCGCCTGGCAGGCGGCCGAGGCGATCGCGAGCCTCGAGGTGACCCGGATGTCGAGAACCGAGGCGCGCAAAGCCTTGGTGGCCGAGATCGACCGGCTGAAGCGCGATATCGCCGGAGCCGAGGCGCGATTGGCCGACGTCGAGCGCGGCCGCCGCATCGCACGCACCGTCGAGACCGTGAAGCGGCTGCGCCATCAGGCGGACGGCCCGGCGGCGACCGACGGGGCGCTCGCCCAGGCCGAAGCGACGCTTGCCAGGCTGCGCGCGAGGCAGGCCGAGAGCGAAGCTGCCGCCGTGGCGCGAGAAGCGCAGAACAGCGTGGCGCTCGCCACCAATATCGCCGGCGTGATGGCGGTCGCGGGCTTCGGCGCGAAGCCTCGGCCGAGCGCCGAGGCGGCCTTCGCCCGCCTGTCGATGAAGGCGGCGGCAACCCGCATGGCCGGCTGAGGCGCACCGTTCCAGAACCCGCCGGGCGATGTCGGCGGATCCATCGACCATCTGTCCCCGCAGCACGATTGGAAGGAAACGGTCCGTGCGCAACAATCATTCCCATTCCGCCGCCTGGGTGAATTTCACCTACCTGTCTTTCGGCGTTTCGCTGTTCCTGGTCGCCGCCGGCGTCTTCTTCATGCCGGTCGACATCTGGATCAAAGGCTATCTCGGCATGGGCGTCGCACTGCTGCTGCAGTCCGCCATCACGCTGACCAAGACGATGCGCGACGTCCACGAGGCCGACCGGCTGGTCAACCGGCTCGAGGATGCCAAGACCGAACGATTGCTGATGGATGTTCAGCGCCCGGCGGATTGAGCTGGCGAAGAGTTCCGGTCGCTGGTGGCGGCACGGCAATTCTCGCCAATACAGCGACGTGCCGATCGGCAATCTGCGCGCCTGATCAGCAGGACCGCCAGAGACCATGTCCCATTCGTTCTATCACGACCATCCCGAGATCCTGTCGCTCGAGACGACGGTCCTCGAGGCGCAACCGGGGCGGATCGCCCTGGCGCAATCGCCGTTCTTCGCCGGCGGCGGCGGGCAAATGGCCGACCGGGGAACGATCCGCTGGGGCGGCGGCGAAACCGGCGTCACGGGTTTCGAGACCATCGCCGGCCGAGGCTGGGTTCTGCTCGCCGATCCGGTCACGCCCGAGGGCGTTGTGGAGGCGGTCGTCGACCCGGTCTTTCGCCAGATGATGCGCGAGCTGCATACCGGCACGCACCTGCTCAACGCCTTCGTCTATCAGCTGTTCGACGGCGCGCTGGTGACCGGGGTGCAGATGAACGACGACGGCACGGCGCGGATGGATTTCGACCTGCCGGATGCCGACAATGAGCGACTGCGCCTGCTCGACGGACCGATCAACGATGCCATCCGGCAGGATCTGGCAGTGACCGACAGCTATATGCCGCTCGACGCCGTCCTCGATGAGCATGGCCTGATCCGCACCCGCTCGGCGGCGCCGCCGCCGACCGCCGACGGCCAGATCCGGATCGTCGAGATCGCCGGGCTCGACCGCCAGGCCTGCGGCGGCACGCATCTTACCTCGACCGGCCAGTCGCGGCCGGTCAGGGTCTTGAAGATCGACAACAAGGGGCGCCATAACCGCCGGGTGAAAATGGGCCTGGCCGGGCTGGCGCCCGGCACCTGACGGCAGGGCTTCGGGCCCTGTTCATGTCGAAGCGCGGCCGTACTGGCCGGCGCCGACCGGCCGCGAAGGAGAACGAAATGGCCCGGGGCTATTGGGTCGTGCGTGTCGATATTCACGATGCGGAAGCCTACAAGGCCTATGTCGCGGCCAACGGGCCGGCGCTGGCCCGGTTCGGCGGGCGGTTCCTGGTGCGCGCGGGGCGCTGCGAAGTCGTCGAGGGAACCGCGCGCCAGCGCAATGTCGTGCTGGAATTCCCCTCCTATGAGGCGGCGATCGCCTGCTGGCATTCGGCGGAATACCAGGCGGTGCTGAAGCTCAGGACCGCGGCCTCGCAGGCCGATCTGGTCATCTTCGAAGGCTATGAGGGCGTGCAGCCGGCGTGACCGGACCACCGCCGCTCACAGCCGGCGGCCGAGCCGCTTCTCGACCTCGCGCCTCTCCCAATCGCCGTTCAGGAACGGAACTCTGTCGAAGGCCTTCAGCCCGTGCGAGGCGAGGCCGATGCCCCAGCCGAGCGCAACCCAGCCGACCCACAAATAGCGTGGCGATGTCCAGAGATTGATGATCGTCAAGAACGCGATCGTGAGCGCGTATTGGGCGAGATGCAGATAGAAGGCCTTGATCTTCCTGACGCGCAACAGGACCAGGGCTTCGTCTTCGCCGACGATCTGTTGGCCGACGGTCTGTTCGGCCTGGGGCAGGTTCGGGACGGCAGGCATTTCGGGACTCCTCAAGGTGTTGAAATCCACCTCGAAGACCGACGCCAAACTCTTGAGCGTTTCCGTGCTTGCCGGCTGGCCGCGCTCGATCCTTTGAATGGTGCGCACGCTCAAACCACTGATCGCGGCAAGCTGCTCTTGCGACCAGCCGCGCTGTACTCTGAGTTTCTGGACGAGAATGGTGGGGTCTTCGATCATGGCCCGCCGATCACATGCCAAATGGCCGGCAAGCGCCACGTCACGGCCCCGCCAGCGCCCCGACATTTACCCGACTGTCGGGGCGGCGTCTGCCTTCAGTAGACGACCACCGACCGGATCGACTTGCCTTCGTGCATCAGATCGAAGGCGGTGTTGATCTCACTGAGCGGCATGGTGTGGGTGATCAGGCTGTCGATATCGATCTTGCCCTCCATGTACCAGTCGACGATCTTCGGCACGTCGGTGCGGCCGCGCGCGCCACCGAAGGCCGAGCCCTTCCAGACCCGTCCGGTGACCAGCTGGAAGGGGCGGGTCGAGATCTCGGTGCCCGACGGCGCGACGCCGATGATGATGCTTTCGCCCCAGCCGCGATGGCAGCATTCCAGCGCCTGGCGCATGGTGTGCACGCTGCCGATGCATTCGAACGAGAAATCGGCGCCGCCGCCGGTCAGATCGACGATGGCCTGCACCACCTTGTCGCGGCCGACCTCGTCGGGATTGACGAAATGGGTCATGCCGAACTTCTCGGCCATGGCGCGCTTGCCCGGATTGAGGTCGACGCCGATGATCTTGTCGGCACCGACCATGCGGGCGCCCTGGATGACGTTGAGGCCGATGCCGCCGAGCCCGAACACCACGACATTGGCGCCGGGCCAGACCTTGGCCGTGTAGATCACCGCGCCGATGCCCGTGGTCACCCCGCAGCCGATGTAGCAGATCTTGTCGAAGGGGGCGTCCTCGCGCACCTTGGCGAGAGCGATCTCCGGCAGCACGGTGAAATTGGCGAAGGTCGAGCAGCCCATATAGTGGAACACCTCGCCGCCGTCGCAGGAGAAGCGGCTGGTATTGTCGGGCATCAGGCCCTGGCCCTGGGTGGCGCGGATCGAGGTGCACAGGTTGGAGCGCTGCGACAGGCAGGTTTTGCACTGCCGGCATTCCGGCGTGTAGAGCGGGATGACGTGGTCGCCGACCTTCAAGGTGGTGACGCCGGCGCCGATCTCGCGCACGATGCCGGCACCCTCATGGCCGAGGATCGCCGGGAACTTACCCTCGGAATCAAGGCCCGACAGGGTATAGGCGTCGGTGTGGCAGACGCCGGTCGCCATCACCTCGATCAGCACTTCGCCGGGCTTCGGGCCCTGGATGTCGATGGTTTCGATGGTCAGGGGCTTGCCGGCTTCCCAGGCGACGGCGGCACGTGTCTTCATCGAATGGTCCTTTCAGGGCGCATGGGCCGAGCGTACGGCGAACGATAAGGCGTCCGCCGCCGCCGGGCTAGCCGCTGCTATCCCATGCCGGCCTTGACGATGTCTTGACGCGCCGTGCCGCCCGGCCGGATCAGGCCTGCGGGTGATATTGGTAGAGCCAGGTCTCGGAGGCGACCTGGTCGCCGACCTTCAGGTAGCAGCGCATTTCGACGGGTTCGCTGCCCTCGACCTTGAGGTCGAACTGGGTGCGCCAATGGCCCGGCACGTCATTGGGCACGGCTTCGGTATATTTGTAGTCGCCGAAGGTCCCGCGCGAGGTCGACAGGACCGGCTCCGGCAGGACGCCCTTCGGCAGGTTGACCAGGGGGCCGCCCTTGAACTCGATCAGGAATTTGCGCACGCCTTGCGGGCGCGGCTGGCCGGGCTGGCCGCCGCGGCCGAGCCGGGTCGCGACGACCCGGGCGAGCGGCGTCGGCGTCGGTTCGTCGGCCAGCCAATGCAGGCGGTAGCGGTATTCGCGCGACGAACCGGGCTCGGAGGCCTCCTCCGGCACCCACATGGCGACGATATTGTCGTGGATCTCGTCGTCGGTCGGCAATTCGACGATCTGCACGGCGCCGCGGCCCCAGTCGCCCAGCGGCTCGACCCAGGCCGAGGGCCGCTTCTCATATTTGACGCCGTCGAGATAATGCAGGAATTCGCGGTCGCGCTGCAAAAGGCCGAAACCGCGCGGGCCATGGTCGACGAAGCTCGAGGTCATGGTGCGCGGCGGATTGTTGAGCGGCCGCCAGATCCGTTCGCCGGCGCCGGTCCAGATGGCGAGGCCGTCGCTGTCATGGACTTCGGGGCGCCAATCGATGGTGCGCGACGACGTCGTCTCGGAATACCAATACATCGAGGTCAGCGGCGCGACGCCGAGCTGGGTGACGCGGGCCCGGAAATTCAGCGTCGCTTCGATATCCATGATGACGCCCGACGTGCGCCGGCACTGGAACCGGTAGGCGCCCGACAGCGAGGGCCCGTCGAGCAGCGCGTAGAGGGTGACCGGGTCGGTCTCCTTTTCGGCCGTCTCGATCCAGAAGGCGACGAAGTCGGGAAATTCCTCCGGCCCCGGTCCCTGGCCCGGCGACAGCGCGATGCCGCGCGCCGACAGCCCGACCTGGCCGAGTTCGCCGACGGCGCGGAAATAGGACGCGCCGAGCCACGTCGCCCAGGGCTCCTCGGTCCGCCAGTCGCGCGAGCGCGCCTCCTGCAGCCAGAGGCCGGCAAAGGCCGAAGGCTCGGCCGGCAGTTTGGCGGCCGGGTGGTCGGGCCGGATGGTGAAATAGCTGTTGTCGTAGACGATCTCGCGGGCCTGGCCGTTGGCCAGCGCATACATGCGCACGGTCTTGGCGAAATATTGCCCGACATGCTGGAAGGTCACCGGATAGGCGCCGGGACCGGCGCCGAACAGCGCGAAATCCTTGTTGAAACGCAGCTTGCCATGATTGTCGTAGTCGATGCGCGCGACGATCTCCGGGGTCGGCCGGGGCGGCGCGACATAGGGCTTGCCGGCGCGCTCACGCGCCATGGCCTTCAGGCTTTCATAGGAGAAGGCCCGCGCCGGGCCGAATTTCAGGGCGGTCGCGGCGCGCGCCTCGCCGGTCAGCACCGGCGCCATGCCGGCAGCGGCGGCAAGGCTCAGGAGGTTACGGCGGGACAGCGTCTGGACCATGGGTTCACTCGGGCATTCGACATGTAAAGGCACGGCCCGGTCGGCCGCCGCGCCGTGATGATACGGGTTTTCCGGCGAAACTGGGGCGTTCTTGATGAAAAGCCAAGGCCGGAGGGCGTCATTCGCATTGACTTTTTACGGCACGTGATGTTCTTGCCTAGACCATACGGCACTTCCGCCGAGGACCCTCTCCGTCAATGGCTTTCGCTGCAACCACGAAAAGCACGAAAACCACGCCGGCCGCCAAAAGCGGCACGGCAGGCTGACGCTTAGTCCTCGCTTCCGGGTGCTCCCCCGACGGGGGAGATGGGCACCACGGAACCCGACAAGGGTTTCGATCCCGGGGGAGAGTTGAAACTCAAGGGCTTGAAATCATGGGTTACAAGGTCGCCGTCGTCGGTGCCACGGGCAATGTGGGCCGCGAAATGCTCGCCATCCTGGAGGAGCGCGGGTTCCCGGTCGGTGAAGTCGTGCCGCTCGCCTCGCGCCGCTCGATGGGCCAGGAGGTTTCTTTCGGCGACAAGACGCTGAAGGTCCGGGCGCTGGAGAATTACGATTTTTCCGACACCGACATCTGCCTGATGTCGGCGGGCGGCGCGGTGTCGAAGGAATGGTCGCCGAAGATCGGTGCCCAGGGCTGCGTGGTGATCGATAACTCCTCGGCGTTCCGTTACGATTCCGACGTGCCGCTGATCGTGCCGGAAGTGAATGCCGATGCCATTACGGGCTTCTCGAAGCGCAACATCATCGCCAATCCGAACTGCTCGACCGCCCAGCTCGTGGTGGCGCTGAAGCCGCTGCATGACCGCTTCGGCATCAAGCGGGTGGTGGTCTCGACCTATCAGTCGGTGTCGGGCGCCGGCAAGGACGGCATGGACGAACTCGACCGCCAGACCAAGAGCCTCTATTCGCTCAAGGAGCCGGAGACGAAGAAGTTCCCGAAGCGCATCGCCTTCAACGTGATCCCCCATATCGACGTGTTCATGGAAGACGGGTTCACCAAGGAAGAGTGGAAGATGACGGTCGAGACCAAGAAGATCCTCGATCCGAAGATCAAGCTGACCGCGACCTGCGTGCGCGTGCCGGTGTTCATCGCCCATTCCGAGGCCGTCAATATCGAGTGCGAGCAGCCGATCTCGGCCGAGGAAGCGCGCGAGATCCTGCGCGCCGCGCCGGGCATCCTGGTCATCGACAAGCAGGAGCCGGGTGGCTACGCCACGCCGCTGGATGCCGCCGGCGAGGACGCGACCTATATTTCGCGCATCCGCGAGGACGCGACGGTCGAGAACGGCCTGGCCTTCTGGTGCGTCTCGGACAATCTGCGCAAGGGCGCGGCGTTGAACGCGGTGCAGATCGCCGAGGTTCTGATCAACCGCAAGCTGATCCAGCCGAAGGCCAAGGCCGCGGCTTGATATCGCCTGCTCGCTCCTCGTGTCTTGTTGCGGACGGCGGGCCCAAAGCCCGCCGTTTCTGTATTGGAGGCCACCATGGCCCGCTGGATTGCGCTGTTCGACGATAACCCTGAGGCTGCCTGGGTGCGGCGGGACCACGACCAGGATCACTTTGCCTATCTTGACGCCCGGAAGGACAGGATCCTGATCGGCGGCGGCCTGAGGCCGGCACCCGGCCAATGGTTCGAAGGTGGCCTGTGGGTGATGGAGGTGGAAAGTCGTGAGGAGGCCGTCCGCCTGGTCGAGGACGACCCCTATTTCGTGCATGGCTTGCGTCGGGGTTACCGGCTGGCGCTATGGGGCAAGGCGCCCTGCTACGGTGCGGTCACGCTCTGAACCATCAGGCCGGCGCGTCGCAGCTGAACACCTTGCCGGGCCGGTCGAGCGCCGGCGAGAACACGCCGGTCGCCTCGTCGAGCACGCTGAGGATGCCGTTGGCGACGCCGAAAAAGGCGCCATGCAGCTTCAATTTGCCGCGCTCTTCGAGAATGCGCACGCAAGGGAAAGTGCGCAGGTTCTTCAGCGAGGTGGCGACGGACGCATGTTCGAGCCGGGTCAGGTAGTCGGCCATGGAAGAGGCGCCGCGCGGGCCGGCCTCTTCGATCGCTGGCGCGATCATGCCCATCCACTTGCCGATGAAGTCGCCGGGCGACAGCGGCTCGGTGTCCTCATTGACGGCTGCCCGGATGCCGCCGCAGCGACCATGGCCGAGCACCACGATGTCGGAGACCCGTAATGCCATGACGGCGAATTCGAGCGCCGCGGACGTGCCGTGATAATGCTCGTCCGGTGCGTAAGGCGGCACCAGATTGGCGACATTGCGCACCACGAACAATTCGCCCGGGCCGACGTCGAAGATGACCTCGGGCGAGACGCGGCTGTCGCAGCAGCCGATGACCATGGTCTTCGGGCGCTGGCCTTCCTTCTCGAGCTGTTCGTATCGCTCGGACTCGCGCGGAAAACGACCGTCGAGAAAGGACGCGTAACCGTCGATCAGGCGGGTTGGCAGCATGGGGCACCTCGCGAACGCAGAACGGCACCGTTCAACGCCTTCGCGGCCGCCGGGTCAATCCGTCGTTCGGCGCTGCAACATCAGAGCCAGCGCGGGACGCGGTCGAGCGCGATGACCGCGTCGACATCGACGCGTGGCCTGACGATGGCCCAGTCGGCGCCTTTGACCAACACCTCGGGCGACAGGGCGCGGGTGTTGTAGGTGCCGGCCTGGACGGCGCCATAGGCGCCCGCCGACATGATCGCGACGAGATCACCGGCCTTGACCGCGGGCAGCTTGCGGCCGAGCGCCATATAGTCGCCGGTCTCGCAGACCGGCCCGACCACGTCGACCTTCGGGCGCGGCGCGCCCGGCGCCGGTTCGATCACCGGCTTGATCTCGTGATAGGCCTCATAAAGCGTCGGGCGGATCAGGTCGTTCATCGCGGCGTCGACCACCACGAAGGTGCGACCCTCGCCTTCCTTCACATAGAGCACGCGGCTGACCAGGATGCCGGCATTGCCGACGATCATCCGACCCGGCTCGAAAATGACCTTGGCGCCGATGCTGGCGGTGTGGCGCTTCACCACCTCGGCATAATGGGCGGGATCGGGCGGCGGCTCGTTGTCGTCCTTGTAGGGAATGCCGAGGCCGCCGCCGACATCGACGTGATCGATGCGATGGCCGTCGGCGCGCAGCGTCCGGACGAAATCGGTCAGCAGCGCGAAGGCATCGTTGAACGGCGCGAGATCGGTGATCTGCGAACCGATATGCATGTCGACGCCGGCGATCTTGATGCCGGGCAGCCTGGCCGAACGAGCATAGACTTCGCGCGCGGTCGAAATGGGGATGCCGAACTTGTTCTCGCTCTTGCCGGTCGAGATCTTGGCGTGGGTCCTGGCATCGACATCAGGATTGACCCGGAACGAGATATGGGCGGTCATGCCGAGGGCGGTCGCCACCTCGGAGAGCTGGATGACCTCGGGCTCGCTTTCGACATTGATGCAGAAGACGCCGGCCTCGAGCGCGGCGCGATGCTCTTCGCGGGTCTTGCCGACGCCGGAGAACATGATCCGCTCGCCCGGCACGCCGGCCTCGAGCGCGCGCTTCAATTCGCCACCGGAGACCACGTCCATGCCGGCGCCGAGCCGGGCCAGGGTCTTGATCACCGCCTGATTGGAATTGGCCTTCATGGCGTAGCAGACCAGCGAGTCGAGCCCGGCGAAGGCTTCGGTGAACACCCGGTAGTGCCGCTCGAGCGTCGCGGTCGCGTAGCAATAGAACGGCGTGCCGACTTCGCCGGCCAGCCGGTCGAGTGCGACATCCTCGGCATGCATGATGCCGTTGCGATAGGCAAAATGGTGCATGGCTTACAGGAGCGGATCGAGGACGAAGCGGCCCGACGGCAGCAAGGGGGTCCGGCCGATCGGCCGGTTGGGGTCGTAGTCGCGCCGGGCCGGACCGGTGATCTGGCCGCCGGGCTGGCGCTGCGGGGGATTGGCCGGATCGCTTGCCGTGTCGGTCCGCGGCGGCAGGTTGGGCGGCGTCGGCCCACCGATCGGCGAGGGCGTCGGGCCAGGCAGCTCGAGATTGCCGCGACGGCCGCAGGCGCCGAGCGCGAGCGCACTCGAAACGACCAGGACGAGGGCGGTACGGCGAGACGGAAAAGCGGTCAATGCATGGCCTCTCGGGGACGAAGCGGGCGCACCATAACGGATCATCCCGCGGATCGCGAGAGGGTCCGTCAACGCCGCACGAGCCTGGCGGCAAAGAAGCCGTCGAGGCCGGCGAGCGAGTCGTCCTGGTTGCTCCAGGCCGACGGCAAGGTGCGCAGCATGCCGGCGGCATCGATGAACGGCGCGAGACCCGGAAACTCGTCCGGGCGGATTGGGTCGAGCACGAGCCGCGGTTCGCGGGCCAGCAGCGCCGCAATCTGCTGCTCACCCTCTTCGGGCTCCAGCGAGCAGGTGCAATAGACCGCCCGGCCGCCCGGGCGAAGCAGCTCGGCGACCCGGTCGAGAAGGCGGGCCTGCATGCGGGCAAGGCCTTCGACATCGGTCCTGGATTTCAGGTGCATGACATCGGGATGGCCGCGCACCGTGCCGGTCGCGGTGCAGGGCGCATCCAGAAGCAGGGCATCGAAGCTGCCGGTCAGTTCGAGAGCGTCGGCGGTCATCACGGTCACGGCGAGCCCGAGCCGCTGCATGTTCTGGCTCAGCCGTTCGAGGCGCCTGGCCGAGCGGTCGACGGCGGTGACGGTCGCGCCGGCGACGGCGAGCTGGGCGGTCTTGCCGCCTGGCGCTGCGCAGAGATCCGCGACGGCGAGCCCCTTGACGTCACCGAGCAGACGGGCGGGCAGGGCCGCGGCGGCATCCTGAACCCACCAGGCACCTTCGTCGAAACCGGCGAGCTCGGGGACCGGACCGGCACCGCTCAGGCGAACCGAGCCGGTCGGCGTCACATGGCCGCCGAGCCGCTCGGCCCAGATTTCGGGCCCGGCCTTGACGGTCAGGTCGAGCGGCGGCTCGATCGACTGGATCTGCGCGATGGCGCGCGTCGTCGCCGCGCCATAGGTCGCGGTCCAGCGCTCGCGCAGCCAGGGCTCAAGATCATCCAGCGGATCGAGCTCGCTCAGGATCAGTTCCTTGTCGCGGGCAATGCCGCGCAGCACCGCATTGGTCAGGCCGACAAAGCCCTTGGCCTTGCGATCGGCCTCGACCAGGCGCACCGCGACATCGACGGCGGCATAGTCGGGCACGTCGAGAAACAGGATCTGGCAGGCGCCGGCGACCAGCACCGTCCGCAGCCGGGGCAATCCCTCTGGCAGGCCCTTGGCCAGCCGGCCGCGCAACACCCGGTCGATCGAGCCGAGACGGCGCAGCGCGGTCGCGGCGATCTTGCGGGCGAGCGCGCGGTCGGCGGCGTCCAGGTCGGTCGGCTCATCGAGCGCCTCGTCGAGCGGACGCGCGCGCAGCAGAACCGCCTCGATCAGCTCGCAGGCACGCCTGCGGCTGGCCAGGCCAGGAGGTGGGGCCGGTTTTCTGGCCGCGGGTCGGAACGAACGCTTGGTCATGCCCGGGGGTTTAGGCGGCCAGCCGCCGGGCGGCAAGGGCGCAGGCTCCGGTTACCGCTTCGGCGCACCGCCCGGGCGCGTATCGACGTGCGGCGTATTTCCTATAGATACACTTGGGTGTTTCAAGTTAATCTTCGGTAATACGGTACTGTTCTTAGGCGCAGCGACCGGTCAGAAGCGCGGTCGATCGCCCGGCATCTCCCGGCAAAATCCAGCACCCGCCCATGGTTGCGACCTTCAATGTACTATGATTTCTGTATATAAGCGCATTTACCTATTTGGCTGCGAGCAAATATAAACCTCGCTCAATTGATGCGGTTATTCAAATTTAACCATGCGTTTACGGTAAATCTCTATTCAAGTCGAATTCACCGCTGTCCCGGCGCCAAGAAGGATGCATCTCGCATGAAAGTCCCAGTGAAACTGGTGTTGATCGCAACCCTGCTGCTGATGATCGGTGTCTCGGCAATCCAAGGCTGGTCGGCCGTGTCGAAACTTGCCGCGGTCAATAGCGATGTCAAGGAAATGGCGACGAACTGGTTGCCGAGCGTGCGCACCCTGGGTGTTTTCAAATATCAGGTGGCGCGGGTTCGGGTTGCCGAGCTGCGTCTGGCGAGCCTGCGCGACGGCGCTCAGATGGCGGAACTCGAGAAGTTCCGTGACCGCATGATCAGCGATATCGCCGGGACCCTCAAGCTCTATGAGACAATGCTGGCGGATGCGACCGAACGCCAGTTGTACGAGCAGATCAAGGCGACCTGGGCCCGCTACAAGACGAATTCCGACAAGGTCGTCGAGGCTGCCCGGCGCGGCCAGGCCGACGAGGTCGCCAAGCTCTATGGCGAGGCAGTCCAACTGTTCGACCAAGTGGTAGCGGCGGCCGACAAATCGCTCGAATTCAACGCCACCGGCAGCGACACCCAATATGCCCAGAGCATCGCGACCTATGACAGCGCCCGCTTCCAGACGCTGATGTTGCTCGGTTTGGGCATCGTCGTCGGCATCGGTGCCGCCGGCTTCGTTCTGGTGGGCGTCACCCGCCCGCTTGGCAAGCTGACCGGCGCGATGCAGTCCGTCGCTGGCGGCAATCTCGATACCGAAATCCCCAACGCGACGACGCAGAACGAGATCGGTGACATGGCGCGGGCGCTGCAGGTGTTCCGCGACGGGCTCGCCGAGACCGAGCGCCTCAGGCAGGAGCAGGTGGAGAACGAGAAGCGGGCGGCCCAGCGGCTGGTGGTCGAGCGCAACGCCATCGCCGACTCGTTCCAGGCCAAGCTCGGCGCGCTCGCCGAAGGCTTCTCGCAATCCTCCAGCGAGCTCGAGGATTCCGCCAAGAACCTCGCCGCCACGGCGGAAGAGACCTCGCGCCAGGCCACCGCCGTCTCCGGTGCCGCCGAGCGCGCCTCGCTGAACGTCCAGACGGTCGCGGTGTCGACCGAGGAAATGGCGGCCTCGGTCCAGGAGATCGCATCCAAGGTCAATCAGTCGGCCGATATCGCCAATACCGCGGCGGATGAAGCCGCGCGCACCGAGAACGATATCCGCGCCCTGTCGGACGCCGCCGAGAAGATCGGCCAGGTGATCGAGCTGATCAACACGATCGCCGGCCAGACCAATCTCCTGGCGCTCAACGCCACGATCGAGGCGGCGAGGGCCGGCGAGGCCGGCAAGGGCTTCGCGGTGGTGGCCAGCGAGGTGAAGCAGCTCGCGGCGCAGACGGCGCGCGCCACCAGCGAGATCAGCTCGAAGATCATGGAGATCCAGCAGGCGACCGCCCGCACGGTCGGTTCGATCGAGAAGATCGTCGGCACCATCGCCTCGATCCGCTCGATCTCGACCAGCGTCGCCGGCTCGGTCGAGGAGCAGGGCGCCGCGACCCAGGAAATCGCCTCGAACACCCAGCGGGCCGCGCAGGGCACCGAGGCGGTCACCGGCAATATCAACGGGGTCGGCAGGGCCGCCGAAATGACCGGCGCCGCTTCGACCCAGCTGATGGGACTGTCGTCGAACCTGACCGAGAAGGCCGCCGAGCTGAAGTCCGAAGTGGCCGATTTCGTCAAGAGCCTGCGCGCGGCCTGATCCAGCGCCTTCGGTCCGACCCGTCATTTTCGGCGGGAAGCCTGGTCCGCGGACCAGCTTCCCGCCGATTTCATGTGCTCAACCCCAGGGGCCGCGCCGGCGCTGCGCGCTGCCCCAAGGCGCCGCCTGGTTCGGCGGCACCGGCGCGGAATAGTGCGCCACGCCCCACTGGGCGGCGAGCGCCTCGAGGGCGGCAATGCGATTGCCGGTATCGGGATGGGTCGAGAACAGATTGTCCATCCGCTGGCCGTTCAACGGGTTGATGATGAACATATGGGCGGTCTGCGGGTTGCGTTCCGCCGTCACATTGACCGCGTCGTCATGGGCGCCGGCGATCTTGGCGAGGGCGGACGCCAGGCCGTGCGGATTGCCGGAGATCTCCGCGCCGATGCGGTCGGCCTCATATTCGCGCGACCGCGAAATGGCCATCTGCACGATCGAGGCGGCCAGCGGCGCCAGGATCATCATGGCGATCGAGCCGATCAGGCCCACCGGCGAGCGGTTGTCGTTCGAACCACCGGCGAAGGCGGCGAAATTAGCCAGCATCGAGACCGCGCCGGCCAAGGTCGCCGTGATCGTCATGGTCAAGGTGTCGTGGTTCTTGATATGGGCGAGTTCATGGGCGATGACACCGGCGACCTCGTCGCGCGACAGCCGGTTGAGCAGGCCGGTATTGACCGCGACAGCGGCATTGGCCGGGTTGCGCCCGGTGGCAAAGGCGTTCGGCTGGTCTTCGTGGATGATGAACACCCGCGGCATCGGCAATCCGGCCCGGCCGGCGAGCTCATGGACCATGGCGTAGAGGTCGGGTGCCGCGTGCTGGTCGACCTCCTGCGCGCCATACATGGAGAGGACGGCGCGATCCGAGCCCCAGTAGCTCCAGAAATTCATGGCCGCCGCGACGCCAAGTGCGATCACCATGCCGGTGCGGCCGCCAATGAGATAGCCGAGCCCCATGAACAGGGCGGTCATGGCGGCAAGAAGCATCGCGGTCTTGGCGTAATTCATATAAAATCCCTCGGACGTTCGGCGGTCATTAAATTGTGCTCGGCCGCGCAAAGGACAAGGTTGCGGTCTGGCCGACCGCCAGTTCGCTTGCGTACGAACGTTCTGATCTGGTAATCCGCAAGCCCGCGTATCGCCGTCCGCCGGAGCCCGTCCATGACCTATGTGGTCACCGAGAATTGCATCAAGTGCAAATACATGGACTGCGTAGAAGTTTGTCCTGTGGACTGCTTCTATGAGGGGGAAAATTTCCTCGTCATCCATCCGGACGAGTGTATCGACTGCGGCGTCTGCGAACCGGAATGCCCCGCCGAAGCCATCAAGCCGGATACCGAGGCCGGGCTCGAGAAGTGGCTCGGCATCAATGCCGACTATGCGTCGAAATGGCCGAACATTACGCAGAAGCGCGAGTCGCCCGCGGATGCCAAGGATTGGGACGGCAAGCCGGACAAGGAAGCCCTGCTGTCACCTGAACCGGGACAGGGTGACTGACCCAACTTCCAACACCGTCTTACCGGCGGAGCAGGGTGCATTTTGCGGCCCCTGGCGGAGTGCGTTCGCTTAAGCCTTTGATTTCGGCTTAAATTGTGATAGTGTCTCGTTACAGTCGATCAAAACAACGGTCCAGCCGGAGCGCTTCCATTTAGGGGAGCGCCTTTTTTCGGAAAATTCCGATGAAACGTCGCGATGGGGGTCCGCGCCAGCGGTTTCTATCGTGTCGGGGACGCCGTTTTCACTATTGGCTGACGTCAGGGACCTGAGGCCGGCACGTTCCGGAGTTTCGGGCATCCCTTTCGCGCAAACCACCACGAGCCCGTCGGGCGTCGTGGACCGGCTGCCGGCGGTCGTCCGCCGACGGTCCGGCGTCACCAGCGGCCAGATTTCGGCCGGCGAGGAGTAAGGCGCAGAATGACCACCAAAAAGAACGCGCAGACCCGTCAGGGCTTCAAGACGAACGAGTACATCGTCTATCCGTCCCACGGGGTCGGGCAAATCGTGTCCATCGAGGAGCAGGATATTGCCGGCTTCAAGCTTGAGCTCTTCGTCATCACCTTCGAGAAGGACAAGATGACGTTGCGTGTTCCGACCGCGAAGATCGCGCAGGTCGGCATGCGCAAGCTGGCCGAGTCGGATGTGATGGCCAAGGCGCTCGATGTGCTCAAGGGTCGTGCCCGGATCAAGCGGACAATGTGGTCACGACGCGCGCAGGAATACGAAGCCAAGATCAATTCCGGCGACCTGATCGCGATTTCCGAAGTCGTCCGCGATCTGTTCCGCTCCGACACCCAGCCCGAGCAGTCCTATTCGGAGCGCCAGCTCTACGAACAGGCTCTCGACCGGATGGCACGTGAGCTCGCCGCGGTCGAACGGATTGTCGAAGCAGAGGCGATCAAGCAGATCGAAGCCCAGCTTGCAAAGGGACCGCGCCGTGGCGTGGCCAAGGCCGAGGAACTGGTCGACGAAGCCGACGAGAGCGAAGTCGAAGCGGCCTGAGTTCGACCGTCTCAATGAATTCGAAAGCCCGGCCTCGCGCCGGGCTTTTTTATTTGGTGCGGCGGCCGGGCCAGGGGATCGCGGCCGTCTCTTGCGGCAGAATGTCGCATGAATTTTGCAAACCGTTCAAAGGACTGGTGATTCTACGCAATGTCGCATACGTAAATCTCCTGAGCAGCATGAGAGCGGGGGCAACCTGCCGTGTGGTTCGACCAGGGAGGTCGTCATGGCGCGGGTGTCGGGCGTTCGCAGCGGACTGGTCAAGGCGGCCATGGCGGCGCCGTTCCTCGAACGCGATGAAGAGCACGCCCTGGCGGTGCGTTGGAAGGATGCCCGCGACGAGGTCGCGCTGCACCGCCTGGCGCAGGCCCATATGCGCCTCGTCATCGCGCTGGCCGCGCGCTTTCGTCGTTATGGGCTGCCGATGGCCGATCTGATCCAGGAGGGCCATGTTGGCCTCCTGGAGGCTGCGTCGCGGTTCGAGCCCGAGCGGGAAGTCCGCTTCTCGACCTATGCCACCTGGTGGATCCGCGCCTCGGTCCAGGACTATATCCTGCGCAACTGGTCGATTGTCCGCGGCGGCACCTCGTCCAGCCAGAAGGCCCTGTTCTTCAATTTGCGCCGGCTGCGCGCCCGCCTGTCCCAGACCATGGAGATCGGCGTGGCGCGGACCGCCATCCACCGCGAGATCGCGGTCGCGGTCGGCGTTTCCGAGGCGGACGTCGCCTTGATGGATGCGCGGCTGTCGAGCCCGGAAATGTCGCTCAATGCGCCGAGCCACGACGGCGAGGCGAGCGCCGGCGCCGAACGCATGGACTTTCTGATCGACAAGGGGCCTTTGCCCGACGAGGTCGTCGGCGAGGCGATCGACGGCGAGCGGCGGGTTCGCTGGCTGAGGGCGGCGCTCGACGTGCTGTCCGAGCGCGAATTGAACATTCTGCGCGAACGCCGCCTCAACGACGAGGGCGCCACGCTGGAAAGTCTTGGCGACCGGCTGGGCATTTCCAAGGAGCGCGTGCGCCAGATCGAAAACCGGGCGCTGGAGAAGCTGCGCAAGGTGCTGATCGATCGCCACAGCCAGGCGGCCGTGGCGCTGGCCTGACGGCCGGGTGGATCAGTCGGCCAGCGGCCGAGCCTCTTCCGGCAGCATGATCGGGATGCCGTCGCGGATCGGATAGGCGAGCCGGGCGGCGCGCGAGATCAGCTCGTTGGCCTCGGCATCATATTCGAGCGTCGCCTTGGTGACCGGGCAGACCAGCACCTCGAGCAGGCGCGGATCGACGGTTCCCGGGCGCGTCGGCGGCACGGCCGTGCGCTGGTCGGAGGGCGTGGCGGCTGCGGAACTGTCGTCGCTCATGGTTCGTCGCTCATGTCTTGTCGGTCGTCGATCCTGTCCGGCCGTCGCGCCGTCAGTTCAATTGCGGCTTGTCGTCGGCAGACTGGTCCTTGGCGAGCGCCACCTCGGTGACCGCCACCAGCAGCGCCGCGCGGGTCTTCAGGTCCGGCGCCTCCAGCAAGGCCTGCTTCTCGCGCACACCCCAGGGCGACATCATGCACAGGGCATTGACCAGCGCCTCGGTCGGGGCACGGCGGATGCCGTCCCAGTCGGCCTCCATGTTGTTGGCGTCGAGGAATTCCTGGAGCGCCTTCAACAGGCCGTCGCGGTCGACCGCATCCTCGCCGACGCGCGGCTCGAAGTCGCCGGCATAAGGCTGGAAATCGACCTTGGCCCGGCGATAGGCGGTGGTCGCATCGAGCTCGCCGGCGATCCGGAAGCGCGCGATGCCGGTGAGGCTCAGCATGTAGCGGCCGTCGCCGGTCTCGGCGAACTGGGTGACCCGTCCGGCGCAACCGACCTCGGAGAGCGTCGGGCGCTTGGCGTCTTCCTCGGCCGGGATCGGTTGCACCATGCCGATGATCCGGTGGCCGGCGACCAGGGCGTCGTCGATCATGGCGAGATAGCGCGGCTCGAAAATATTGAGCGGCAATTGCCCCCGCGGCAGCAGCAGGGCGCCCGGCAACGGGAACACCGGGATCACCTCGGGAAGGTCGGCCGGCCCGCGATAGACGGTGTTCATCGCCATGGCTGGGGCTCCGCGAAGACGCATGGGGTACTCATCTGCATGTAGGGCCGGGCCCGGCAATTGCCAGTGCCGGCAGGCGGTATGCCGGGCGGCAGGCTCAGCTGTTAGGGCATTCGCCCGCATCGTGGAAGCGGCGAATGCCCCGGGTCGTCCGATACCGCAAGCACCCGGGCGCCGAAGGCTTGGCGCCCGTGGTCTGCCCTCGGTCCTAGCGCGTGCTGGCGTGGTATTCGGCGTTCGGCCGCATGTCGGTGCCGGCCGCGACCCGGTTCGACATGTTGAAGAAGCCGGCGATCGCCGCGATATCCCAGATGTCGCGGGCACTGAAGCCGACCCGCCGCAAGCCTTCGCGGTCGTCTTCCTCGACCGCCCAGGGCGTCTCGGTCAGCTTCACCGAGAAGTCGAGCATGGCGCGCTGGCGTGGCTCGAGCCGGGCGGCGCGGTAGTTCATCACCATCTGCTCGCCGAGCACGGGATCGCCGGAGAGCTGGCGGACCGCGGCGCCATGGGCGACCAGGCAGTAGTAGCAGCGGTTCACCGCCGAGACCGCCACGGCGATCATCTCGCGCTCCAGCTTGGTCAGGCCGGAGGGCGCCAGCATGAGATCGTTGTACATGGCCGCGAAGGCCTTGAGCTTGGCGAGATCATGGGAATAGGCCCTGAGCACATTCGGCACATAGCCGATCTTGTCGCGGCATTTCTGGAAATAGGCTGCCATCTCGGCATCGAGCACCGATTCAGGCAGATCGAGCGCAATCGGCGCCTCCGCTGCGGTGGCCGTGGTTGCGTCCATGTTTCTCTCCCGTTCGTCCTGGTTGATCCGCGACGATCAAGTCTTGATCCGGTCACAGCCTCGTAGCATGACCGCGCCGGGCCCCGGTAGCGGACGAAATTGTCTTTACGGCGGTCCGGTCGCGTGGTCATGCTGACCCCCGGCACCGAACAAAAGCAACTGGCGCCGCGATGGAGCACAGCATGACGAACCGGACCGAGGATGCGAGCGGAACCGCAGGCATCATCGAACAGGCAACGATCATCCTGCGCGGGACCCTCGGCGACATTCCGGAAAGCTACGTGGCCGATCTGTTCGGCCGCGCCGCGCCCGAAGACCTGATCGCCTATGATGCGCGCGATCTGGCGAGCCTGGCCGCGGCGAGCTACGCCGCGCTGTCGAACCGGTTGACCGGGCAAAGCGCCATTCGCCTCGACGATCCGGTCGCGCCGTCGCCGGGCTCGCAAGCCGGCACGATCACCGTGGTCGAGGTGGTCAACGACAACATGCCGTTCCTGGTCGATTCGGTGATGGGCGTGCTTGCCGAGCAGGGCGTTGACATCCGGCTGGTGGCGCATCCGATCGTCACCGTCGAGCGCGAGCCGTCGGGTCCCTTGACCGCCTATCGCGGCCTCGAACATGCCGATGCGCCGGCGCTCCGCGAGAGCATCATCCATATCCACGTGGTCCGGATCGCCGACGAGACGCGCCGGGCGGCCCTGATCGCCGAGCTGGAGGCCACGCTCGCCGACGTGCGCATCTGCGTCGCCGACTGGAAGCCGATGATCACCCGGGTCGATGCCGTCATCGACGACCTGAAGAACAATCCGGTCCTGCCGGTCACCGAAATGGCCGAAGGCATCCAGTTCCTGGAATGGCTGGCGGCCAATAATTTCACCTTCCTGGGCCTGCGCGACTATTCCTATGTCGGCGGCGTCGCCGAGGGTCAGATGGAGCCGGAATTCACCTCCGGCCTCGGCATTCTGCGCGACGAGAACGTCCGCATCCTGCGCCGCGGCACGGAACTGGTGACCATGACGCCGGAGCTGCGCGAATTCCTGATGCAGCCGGTGCCGCTGATCATCACCAAGGCCAATGTCCGCTCGCGCGTCCACCGCCGTATCCACATGGACTATATCGGGGTGAAGCGCTTCGACCGGAGCGGCGAGTTGGTCGGCGAGGTCCGCATGGTCGGACTGTTCACCTCGACCGTCTATACCCGGTCGGCCAAGACCATTCCCTATCTCAGGCGCAAGGTCGACAAGGTGCTGACCCGCGCCGGTTTCGATCCGGACGGCCATTCCGGCAAGGCGCTGGTCAATGTGCTCGAAAGCTATCCGCGCGACGAGCTGTTCCAGATCGACGATGCGACGCTGTTCGCCCATGCCATGGCTGTGCTGCAGCTCGACGAGCGGCCGCGGGTGCGCGTGCTGGCGCGGGCCGACCGGTTCGACCGGTTCGTCTCGATCCTGGTCTATGTGCCACGCGACCGCTACGACACCGCCGCGCGCATGGCGATCGGCCAATATCTCGCCTCGGTGTTCAAGGGGCGGATATCCGCCTATTACCCCTATTATCCCGACGGCTCGCTGACCCGCGTGCATTACATCATCGGCCGCGACGAGGGCGCGACGCCGCAGGTCGACCGGCAAATGCTCGAGGCGGCGGTCTCGCGCATCGTCAGGACCTGGGGCGACGGGCTCGGCCAGGCGCTCAGCCTGGTCCACGATCCGCAGAAGGCCGGCGTGCTGGTCGGCCGCTATCGCGACGCCTTCTCGGCGGCCTATCGCGAGGCGGTCTCGCCGGAAACCGCGATCGGCGACATCCGCATCCTGGAAGGCCTGTCCGACCAGCGGCCGCTGGCCATCGACTTCTATCGCTCCGAGCCGACCGAGAAGGCCGAGGCGGGGCTGAAGGTCTTCGCCCGGGCCAAGCCGATCCCGCTGTCGGAGCGCGTGCCGATCCTCGAAGCCATGGGTTTCGCCGTGGTCGACGAGCGCACCTATGAGGTGATGCCGGCGGGTGGCGCCTCGGAAATCATCTGGCTGCACGACATGTCGCTGACCCGGCCGGGCGGCGCGCCGATCGACCTCGAAGCGCTCGACGAAAAGCTCGGGGCGGCGCTGATGGCCGTGATGCGCGGCGAGGCCGAGAGCGACGGCTTCAACGCGCTGACGCTGGAGGCGGCACTCGGCTGGCGCGACGTGGCGCTGATCCGCACGCTTGCCCGCATGCTGTGGCAGATCCGCGTGCCGTTCAGCCAGGACTACCTGTGGACGACGCTGCGCAAACATGCCGGCGTCACCAAGGGCGTGGTGCTGATGTTCCACCTGCGCTTCGATCCGAGGCTCAGCCTGTCGATCGAAGAGCGCCACGCCAAGCAGCTCGATATCGTCGCACGGCTCGAGGAGGCACTCGGCCACGTCACCTCGCTTGACGAAGACCGCATCCTGCGGGCCTTCATCAACCTGGTCCAGGCCGCGATCCGCACCAATTTCTACCAGATCGGCGAGGACGGCAAAGTCAGGCCGACCATCGCGATCAAGTTCGAATCGAAGAAGATCGACGGGCTGCCGGCACCCAAGCCGCTCTACGAGATCTTCGTCTATTCGCCGCGGGTCGAGGGCATCCACCTGCGCTTCGGCAAGGTGGCGCGCGGCGGCCTGCGCTGGTCGGACCGGCCGCAGGATTTCCGCACCGAGGTGCTTGGCCTGGTCAAGGCGCAGCAGGTGAAGAACGCGGTGATCGTGCCGGTCGGAGCCAAGGGCGGCTTCGTGCCGAAACGGCTGCCGCCGGTGACCCAGCGCGACGCCTGGCTCGCCGAGGGCACCGAGGCCTATCGCATCTTCGTGCGCACGCTGTTGCAGCTGACCGACAATATCGAGGCCTCCGGCATCGTGCCGCCGGCCGATACCGTGCGTCATGACGGCGACGATCCCTATCTGGTGGTTGCCGCCGACAAGGGCACGGCGACCTTTTCCGATACCGCCAACGCCTTGTCGGCCGAGAAGGGCCATTGGCTCGGCGACGCCTTCGCGTCCGGCGGCAGCCAGGGCTACGACCACAAGAAGATGGCGATCACCGCGCGCGGCGCCTGGGAGGCGGTGAAGCGCCATTTCCGCGAGACCGGCGTCGATATCGGCGTGACGCCGTTCACGGTGGCCGGCGTCGGCGACATGTCGGGCGACGTGTTCGGCAATGGCATGCTGCTGGAAAAGACCATCAAGCTGACCGCGGCCTTCGACCACCGCGACATCTTCCTCGATCCGGAGCCGGACCCGGCCAAGGCCTGGGCCGAGCGCAAGCGCCTGTTCGACCTGCCGCGCTCGTCCTGGGCCGATTACGACAAGAACCTGATCTCGGAGGGCGGCGGCGTGTTTCCGCGCGCGGCCAAGTCGATCCAGCTCTCGGCCCATGTCCAGGTCATGCTCGGCCTCACCAAGTCTGAGGCGACGCCGCAGGAGGTGATGAACGCCATCCTGAGGATGCCGGTCGATCTGTTGTGGTTCGGCGGCATCGGCACCTATGTGCGCGGCACGGCCGAGACCGATGACCAGGTCGGCGATCGCGCCAATGACGCGATCCGCATCACCGGCATGGACATTCGCGCCAAGGTGGTCGGCGAGGGCGCCAATCTGGGCATGACCCAGAAGGCGCGCATCGAGGCGGGCCGGCGCGGCGTGCGCATCAACACCGACGCGATCGACAATTCGGCCGGCGTCAATACTTCGGACGTCGAGGTCAATATCAAGATCGCGCTGACCAAGCCGGAGAGCGACGGCCGGCTCAGCCAGGACGACCGCAATCATCTGCTCGCCGAGATGACCGACGAGGTCGGCCACCTCGTGCTGCGCAACAATTATCTGCAGACCTTGGCGCTGTCGCTGGCTCAGAAGCGCGGGCTCGGCGATCTCGGCTTCCAGCAGCGGCTGATGCAGAGCCTGGAAACCCAGGGCAAGCTCGACCGCGCCGTCGAATACCTGCCCGACGAGGCGGAGCTGGCCGAGCGCCGCCGCCGCGGCGATCCGCTGACCCGTCCTGAGATCGCGGTGCTGCTCGCCTATGCCAAGCTCTCGCTTTACGACGAGCTCCTGGCGTCCAACGTGCCGGACGATCCCTATCTGGCGCGCGAGCTGATCCGCTATTTCCCACGGCCGATCCAGGAGCGCTTCCCGGATGCCATCGACGCCCACCGGCTGCGCCGCGAGATCATCGCCACCGGCCTGTCCAACTCGATGATCAACCGTGGCGGCCCGACCTTCGTGGTCCGGCTCGCCGACCAGACCGGCGCCGACGTCTCGACCATCGCCTCGGCCTTCGCCGCGGTGCGCGACGCCTATGGCATGACCGCGCTCAATACCGAGCTTGACGGCCTCGACAACCGGATCGCCGGCAGCCTGCAGCTCGACCTCTACGCGGCGATCCAGGACCTGCTGATCGACCGGGTCGTCTGGTTCATTCGCAATGTCGACCTGTCCAAGGGTCTGGCCGACGTCATCGCCCATCACCGGGCGGGGATCGAGGCGGTGGCGGCGAGCCTCGACACGGCCTTGCCGCCGGATGCGGCGGCCGCCCGCGCCGCCCGCACCGCCGAGCTGCAGACCGCCGGCGTGCCGGATCCATTGGCCGGCGTCCTGGCGAGCCTCGACCATCTGGCGGCGGCACCCGACATCGTCGCGGTCGCCGACCAGACCGGCCGGCCGGTCGCCGATGTCGCGGCGACGACCTTCGCGGCGGCTTCGGTGTTCCGGCTCGACGCGGTCAAGACCGCGGCGCGCGCCATCACGGTCACTGACTATTTCGACCGGCTGGCGCTCGACCGGGCTCTCGACGGCATCGCCAATGCCGAACGGCGGATCGCCGCTGATATGGTCAATGGCGGTTCGACCACCGGCGAACAGGCGGTCGCCGCCTGGATGGCGGTCAACGGCACGCGGGCCGAACGGATCCGCACCGCCGTGTCGGAGATCGCCAGTTCGGGGCTGACCGTGTCCAAGGCGACGGTCGCGGCAAGCCTGCTCGGCGACCTCGTGCGCGGATGAGGTTTCCGGCGGAAGCCTGGTCCTGGCCGAGCGCCGGGACCGTTCTCCGGCTTGTCGGTCTCGTCGTGCTGCTGGCGGGCTGGCTGCCTGACATCCGCGTGGCTCAAGCCCAGGCCGCCCGGCCGGAAGGCCAGGAGGCCAGCCCGCATCGCGAGCAGGTCTGGCGCATCGGCCAGCCGGCCGATGACGGGCGTTCGATCGCGGCCGTCGTGTTCCGGCCGCCCGACGACCGGCCGGCGCCGCTCGTGGTGATGGCCCACCACACCTCCGCCGAAGCGGCACGCAATGGCGAGCCGCGGCACGGTGTCTATCCCCATGCGGTCAATTGGTTCGTCGAGCGCGGCTATGTGGTCGCGGTGGTGCATCGGCGTGGTTATGGCCTGAGCGGCGGCGAACGCGCCGAGCGATTCGCCTGCCGGCGGCCGAACCACATTGCCGGAGGGCGGGCCGACGCGGCCGATCTCGGCGCCGCAATCGACGCCCTGACAGCCCAAGCCTTCGTCCGCAGCACCGGGGTGATCGTGGTCGGCCAGTCCACCGGCGGCTGGGCCGCGCTGGCGCTGGCGGCCGAGAACCATCCGGCGGTGGCCGGCATCGTCAATTTCGCCGGCGGCCGGCTCGGCCGCTCGGGCGAGACCGGCGGGGTCTGCGCCCTCGACGAACTGGTGCGCGACGCGGCCGTGCTGGGGCGGCGGGCCCGCACCCCGACGCTGTGGCTCTACAGCGAAAACGACCGGTCGTTCCCGCCGGCGCTGGCGCGCCGCCTGCGGCAGGCCTTCGTCGATGCCGGCGGAGTGGCCGAATTCGTCGCGATGCCGGCCTTCGCACATGACGGCCACGCGCTGCTACCGGACGCGCGCGGCATCCCGTTGTGGGAAACCGCGGTCGAAAACTTCATTCTCAGGTTTCGGTGAGGCTACCCGGGTGGCCGCTGCGGGCCACGGCACCCGGGCGAAATTCGGACCGGCTCAGGCGGTCTTGTCGACGATGAGCCCGGTGCCGGGTGCCGGCGCCGCCTTGGCGCTGGTTGCCAGCAGATCGACCAGTTGCTGGTCGGCCTGTACCTGCTGGCGCACCATGGCGGTCTGGATGCCCATTTGGGTCTTGTCCATGGACATGCCGACCATGGCTCCGACGATACTGTCAGTCGACATCGAGCTATCCTGGCGATGAGACGCAAAGGAGTAGCCGTGAGGCCTTAACGAAGGCTTGGTGCGATCGCGAAAATGCGATCCTACCGGGTCGGAATCGGCCGCTCGCCGCGATAATCGTAGAAGCCGCGCTGGGTCTTCCGGCCGAGCCAGCCGGCCTCGACATATTTCACCAGCAGCGGGCAAGGCCGGTACTTGCTGTCGGCGAGGCCCTCGTAGAGCACCTGCATGACCGACAGGCAGGTGTCCAGGCCGATGAAATCGGCAAGCTGCAGCGGGCCCATCGGATGATTGGCGCCGAGCCTCATGCCGGTATCGATGGCCTCGACCGAACCGACGCCTTCGTAAAGCGTGTAGATCGCCTCGTTGATCATCGGCAGCAGGATGCGGTTGACGATGAAGGCCGGGAAGTCCTCGGCCACCGCGATGGTCTTGCCGAGCCGGGCGACGAAGGCGCGCGAGGATTCGAACGTGTCGTCCTCGGTGGCGATGCCGCGGATCAGCTCGACGAGCTGCATCACCGGCACCGGGTTCATGAAGTGGATGCCGATGAAACGCTCGGGCCGGTCGGTGGTCGAAGCGAGCCGGGTTATCGAGATCGACGAGGTGTTGCTGGCCAGGATAGCGTCGGCCCGCAGCATCGGGATGACCGACTGGAAGATCTTGATCTTGACCTGTTCGTTCTCGGTGGCCGCCTCGATGACCATGTCGCAGTCACCGAAATCCTCGAGCCGCGGACCGGCGACGATTCTGGACAGCGCGTCGTGGCGCTCGCCCTCCGTGATGAGGTTCTTCGACAGCTGCCGGCTCATATTGCCGTTGATGGTGGCGAGCCCCGACCTGATCCGGTCCTCCGACAGATCGTGCAGCACCACGTCGATGCCCGAGAGCGCCGCGACATGCGCGATCCCGTTGCCCATCTGCCCGGCGCCGATAACGCCGATCTTTCGAATGTCCATGGCTACACCCGGTGACCGACCCGCTCTCGAAGCGGGTAACGGTGCGAACAAAGTCTTCTCCGCGACATATCTACGACGGTCTGTCGTGGGATGCCATCGGGATCATATTGCCGAAACGGGCGGATCCGCCAGCAAGGCGGCCCGCCCGATCCGTCATCTCGGTCTCACTTGCCGATGGCGGCGAGTTCTTTTTCGAGCTCGGGCAGCAGCGTGAAGAGGTCGCCGACCAGTCCATAGTCGGCCACCTGGAAGATCGGCGCCTCCTCGTCCTTGTTGATGGCGACGATGACCTTCGAGTCCTTCATGCCGGCGAGATGCTGGATCGCGCCCGAAATGCCCACCGCGATATAGAGGTCGGGCGCCACGACCTTGCCGGTCTGGCCGACCTGCCAGTCGTTCGGCGCGTAGCCGGCATCGACCGCGGCGCGCGAGGCGCCCATGGCCGCGCCGAGTTTGTCGGCGACCGGCTCGATGACCTTGGCGAAGGCTTCCTTCGAACCGAGCGCGCGACCACCCGAAATGATGATCTTGGCGGCGCCGAGTTCCGGACGGTCGGACTTGGACAATTCCTCGCCGACGAAGCTCGAGAGCGCCGGGTCGGACGAAGCCGCACCGGTTTCGACCGCCGCCGACCCACCTTCGCCCGCCGCCTGGAACGAGGCGGTGCGCACGGTGATGACCTTGACGGCATCGGTCGACTGCACGGTCTGCAGCGCATTGCCGGCATAGATCGGACGCTCGAACGTATCGGGCGAGATCACCTTGACGATGTCGGAGATCTGCATGACGTCGAGCAAGGCGGCGACGCGCGGCAGGATGTTCTTGCCGTTCGAGGTCGAGGGCGCGACGATATTGGCGTAACCCGGCGCCAGCGAGACGATCAGGGCGGCGGTCGGCTCGGCCAGGAGATGGGCATAGGCCGGGCTGTCGACGACGATCACCTTGGCGACGCCGGCAAGCTTGGCGGCGGCCTGGCCGGCGGCGGCGCAGCCGGAGCCGGCGACCAGCACGGTGACCGGCGCACCCAGCGCAACCGCGGCGGTCAGCGCCTTGGCGGTCGGATCCTTGACGGTGGTGTTGTCGTGTTCCGCGAGGAGAAGGGTCGACATCAGAGCACCCCGGCTTCGTTCTTGAGTTTGCCGACGAGTTCGGCGACGGAGGCCACCTTGACGCCGGCCTTGCGGCCGCCCGGCTCGACGGTCTTCAGCACCTTCAGGCGCGGCGCGACGTCGACGCCGTAGCTGTCGGGCGACTTTTCGTCGATCGGCTTCTTCTTGGCCTTCATGATGTTGGGCAGCGAAGCGTAGCGCGGCTCGTTCAGGCGAAGATCGGTGGTGACGATCGCGGGAACGTTGAGCTTGACAGTCTGCAGGCCGCCGTCGACCTCACGGGTGACCGAGACGCTGTCGGCGCCGAGTTCGATCTTCGAGGCGAAGGTGCCCTGGGGCCAGCCCAGCAGGGCGGCGAGCATCTGGCCGGTCTGGTTGGCGTCGTCGTCGATCGCCTGCTTGCCGAGGATCACCAGGCCCGGAGCTTCCTCGCCGATGACGCCCTTGAGGATCTTGGCGACCGCCAGCGGCTCGACCGTCGCGTCGGTCTTCACGTGGATGCCGCGGTCGGCGCCCATGGCGAGGCCGGTGCGGATCGTCTCGGCGGCGCCCTGCGGCCCGATCGACACGATGACGATCTCGGTGGCCGCGCCCTTTTCCTTCAGGCGCAGAGCCTCTTCGACGGCAATCTCGTCGAAGGGGTTCATCGACATCTTCACATTGGCCAGTTCGACCCCGGAGCCATCCGGCTTCACGCGGATCTTCACGTTGTAATCGACAACCCGTTTCACGGGTACAAGGATCTTCATCATGTCCCTCCCCGAAACGGGCGCAATTGCCGTTCGGATGATCGGTTTCTAGGCCTTTCGAGCCGGGCGCGCACCGTAGAAGCGGGTCCGCGGGGTGTCAACGAAACGGCCGGTTCCGCCCCATAGGGCGTTCGGATGATGCAATGCAACAGAAACAGCGTCGCAGGCGCCGAAGATCACATCCAAGATGGCGTCCGGGACGATGTCAAAGGTTGAGCGTGGCGATGACCGGCACGTGGTCGGACGGCTTGTCCCAGCCGCGGGTTTCCTTGGCGATCTGGAAACCGCCCATGCCAGCCGCCAAAGCCGGGCTCAGCCAGATGTGGTCGAGCCTGCGGCCCTTGTTGGCGGCGGCCCAGTCGGCGGCGCGGTAGCTCCACCACGTATAGAGCTTCTCCGGCTCGGGGGTCAGTTCGCGCATCATGTCGACCCAGCCGCCGGCCTTGGCCACCTCGGTCAGCCGCTGGCGCTCGACCGGCGTGTGCGAGACGACGTTGCGCAATTGCCTGGAACTCCAGACGTCATGTTCGAACGGGGCGATATTGAGGTCGCCGACCAGGACCGCCTTGGACGATCCGGCGCCGACGCGCAGCGCCTCCCAGGCCTCCATCTCGTCGAGAAAGCCGAGCTTGTGGGCGAACTTCTCGTTGATCGCCGGATCCGGCTCGTCGCCGCCGGCGGGCACGTAGAAATTATGGATGCGTGTGCCGGCGGCCGGGCCATCGGCGAGCGACACCGCGATGTGGCGGGCGTCCTGCTTGCCGACGAAGCCTTTCCGGTCGACCTCGGCGAGGCCGTAGCGCGACAGCACGGCGACGCCGTGATAGCCCTTCTGGCCGTGGATCGCGACGTGGTCGAAACCCATCCTCTTGACGTCGGCGAGCGGAAACTGGCCATCCATGCACTTGGTTTCCTGCAGGCACAGGACATCCGGGCGATAGGCCTCGACGAAACGCGCGACGGTGTCGATGCGCAGGCGCACCGAATTGATGTTCCAGGTGGCAATCGTCAGCGGCATCAGGACCTCGAAGCGGAAGCGGCTGGACCATAGAGGCCGCGCCCTCCGGCGGGAAGCGGACTTTGCCGGTCATGCACGGCTTCTGGCGGTGCCCGCCCGATCGGTCCGGCTTGCGGCGCAGGATCATTCGTGATCAGTCTCGACGGCTCATAACGTCGCCATCAAGAGCTTTGCCGTCATGCCGACACTGATGCGTTTCCTGACCATCATGGTCGTGCTCGGCGGCCTGACCTTCGCCGCCATCCTGGCCTTCGCCTATCTGGTCGATCCGGAGCCGCGCGACATGACCGTGACCATTCCGGCGAACCGCCTGCAGCCGCGCCGCTAGCATCGATGGCGCGCGGCTCCACCGAGATCGACCTGTTCCTCGACATGATGGCGGCCGAGCGTGGCGCCGCGGGCAATACGCTCGAGGCCTACCGGCGCGATCTCGACGACTATGCCGGCTTTCTCGGCACCGAGGGCGTCGGGCCGAAGGCGGCGACGACCGAGATGATCCGCGGCTTCCTCGCCGATTGCGCCGATCGGGGCCTGAAGACCGCATCGGTCGCGCGCCGGCTGTCGGCGGTTCGCCAGTTGCACCGCTTCCTCTATGGCGAAGGCTTGACGTCGGAGGATCCGGCGGCCGTGCTGGAGGGCCCGAAGCGCGGCCGGCCCTTGCCGAAGGTGCTCAGCCTCACCGAGGTCGATCGCTTGCTGGCGGTGGCCAAGGAGGGCATCGCCGATGCCGGCCGGCCGGTCGGCGAGCGGCTGCGGACGGCGCGCATGGCCTGTCTGCTCGAACTGCTCTACGCCAGCGGCCTCAGGGTCTCCGAGCTGATCGGCCTGCCGATCGGCGCGGCACGGCGCGACCAGCGGTTCCTGGTGGTGCGCGGCAAAGGCAACAAGGAGCGGGTGGTGCCGCTGAACCAGGCCGCCAAGGACGCCATGGCGAGCTATCTGGCGCTGCGCGAGGAGGCCGGGCTCGGCCCGTCGAAATGGCTGTTCCCGTCGTCGGGGGAAAGCGGTCATCTGACCCGCCAATATGTCGGACGGGAGTTGAAGCTGGTGGCTTCCGCCGCCGGCCTGCCCGCCGCCAAGGTCAGCCCGCATGTGCTGCGCCATGCCTTCGCCAGCCATCTCCTGCAGAACGGCGCCGATCTCCGGTCGGTGCAGCAATTGCTCGGCCACGCGGACATCGCGACGACACAAATCTATACCCATGTGCTCGACGAGCGCCTGGCGGGGCTGGTCCGCGACCTGCATCCGCTGGCCGAAGACGACTGATGCCAGAGGGCGAAACGTTCACGCCGCTGGCATGAGATGCAGGCCTCATGGCATGAGATAGCTGTCTTCCCTTGACTTTCGACCCCCTCAAGGGGCATTTCCTCGCCCTCCGCCGGCCCTCGGGCCGCCCCCAAAGGCCTGGCCCGATCCATACCCGATGCGTAGCTATCTCGATTTCGAAAAGCCGATCGCCGAGCTCGAATCCAAGGTCGAGGAATTGCGCGAGGTCGCCGCGCGCGACGGCGGCGTGTCGATCACCGAAGAGGTCGCCAAGCTGGAACAGAAGGCCGACCTGGCGCTGAAGGATCTCTATGCCGGGCTCACGCCCTGGCAGAAGACCCTGGTCGCGCGCCATCCGGCCCGGCCGCACACGCTCGACTACGTCGCCAAGCTGATCGAGGATTTCACGCCGCTCGCCGGCGACCGGGTGTTCGGCGAGGACGAGGCGATCGTCGGTGGTTTCGGCCGGTTTCGCGGCCAGAGCATCTGCATCATGGGTCATGAGCGGGGCGACACGACCGAGACCCGGATCCGGCACAATTTCGGCATGGCGCGCCCCGAGGGCTATCGCAAGGCGGTGCGCCTGATGGATACCGCCGAACGCTTCGACATTCCGGTGATCTCGCTGGTCGACACGGCCGGCGCCTATCCGGGCATCGGCGCCGAGGAGCGCGGACAGGCGGAGGCCATCGCCCGCTCGACCGATCGCAGCCTGTCGCTGGGCGTGCCGAACATCGCCGTCATCATCGGCGAGGGCGGCTCGGGCGGGGCGATCGCGATTGCCACGGCCAACCGGGTGATGATGCTCGAACACTCGATCTACAGCGTCATTTCACCCGAAGGCGCTGCCTCGATCCTGTGGCGCGACACCGCCAAGGCCCAGGACGCCGCGACCAATATGAAGATCACCGCGCAGGACCTGCTGCGCTTCGGCGTCATCGACCAGATCGTCAGTGAGCCGATCGGCGGCGCGCATCGCGACCCGGATGCCGCCATCCTGCGGGTCGGCGATGCACTCGAGCAGGCGCTGGCGCAATTGGCCGGGCAGTCGCCCGACGATATCCGCAAGCTCAGGCGCGATAAATTCCTCGCGATCGGCCGGTCGGTCTGACCGGCGGATTGTGGCCCGAACCGGGTCGCCGCCGCATGTTCGCCACGATATCCGTTTCATGTGGATTTCGTTAACCCTTCGTCGCAGTTTCCGCATCTTGCGGTAACCTCGGGTTGACGCTATCCGTCTCGGCTAAGGATCCCTTAAGGATCACAGGCGTCAGACTGACACCGTAAAAGGGCGGGTTTCGCCCAAGTTCGGGAGCAGAGCATTGCGTCAGACGGCTCGAGCCGCCACGGGGGCATCACGGATCAGAAGCCTGAGGCTTTTTGCTTCGGTGGCGATGGTCGCGCTCGCGCTCGCGGCCTGCCAGGACACGTCGATGTCGCGGAGCAATCCGAATCGCGGCAGTGCGGCCCTGACGCAGGCCGTACTCGAAGAGCTCAACACCAAGGGCATGACCCGCACCGCGCCGGTGCTGATGCGCATCTTCAAGCAGGAAGCCGAGCTCGAAGTCTGGAAAAAGGACGCGACCGGCCGCTACGCGCTCTTCAAGGTCTATCCGATCTGCAATTATTCCGGTGATCTCGGACCCAAGGTGCGTGAGGGCGATCGCCAGTCGCCGGAGGGCTTTTACGCCATCACGCCGGGCCTGATGAACCCGAATTCGAACTATTACCTCGCCTTCAACATGGGCTTCCCGAACAATTTCGACCGGGCCTATGGCCGCAGCGGCTCGCACCTGATGGTGCATGGCGACTGCTCGTCGCGCGGCTGCTACGCGATGACCGACGAGGCGATCGCCGAGGTTTACGCGCTCGCCCGCGACGCGCTGCAGGGCGGCCAGGAATCGTTCCAGGTCCAGGCCTATCCGTTCCGCATGACGCCGCGCAATCTGGCCCGTCACCGCAACAATCCGAACATGGCGTTCTGGCGCAACCTGAAGGAAGGCTACGACCACTTCGAGGTGACGCGCCAGGAACCGCAGGTCGATGTCTGCGAGCGCCGCTACGTGTTCAACGCGGTGTCGCCGAATTCCTCGCTGGCGCAGACCGCGTCGGTCGCCAGCGGCGCCCGCGAAATGATCGGCACCGATCCCTGGGCCGGCACCCGCGCCTCCGGTACGGCGCGCGCCAATGTCTCGACCACGGCGGCCTCGGCCGTGCCGGTATCGATGAACGACGGCGCCCAGCCGACCACCACGGCGGCGCCGGCAGCGCGAACCATTCCGGCGCGCGGCGTGCGCAGCCGCTTCACTGCGGTCAGCGACGATCCGTCG
>BFBZ01000094.1_pt1 | contig 47882 bp, 49 predicted proteins | sample 1888401 | NCBI WGS metagenome assembly BFBZ01 (sample SAMD00112614, study PRJDB3348) | symbiont metagenome | host: Chara braunii | reverse complement strand
CTCGGCGTTTGGGGCCCGCCGGGTGGCAAGCATATTTCATGGGGCAATTGGGAAACCTTCTTAAAATATGCGACCGAAGTAATGGGTTTCTTACCAGTGTCTGTTGCCTCTGTATTCGCCGTACTGGCAACCATTGGAGAAATTGGCTTCGGGGTGTTGCTCCTTTTGGGAAAGTGGACGCGGCTGGCTGCGCTGGGCAGCGGCATACTTTCTTTGCTGTTTGCCGTTTCTATGACCATTTCTTTTGGGATCGTTTCTCCCCTTAGTTACTCTGTTTTTACACTGAGCGCCGGAAGTTTCCTTTTATCAACGCTGAACGATTACAGATGGAGTCTTGATGCGCGCTCTTAAAATCATCGCTATAAAACAAACAACCAGGGAGCCGCTTTCTATGAGCTGCCAAACGGAYTGTACAGCTTAACCGGGAACCCCAGTAAAACACAAATTTTATGGAAGCAATTACGGTAAGAAAGGCCACGGAAGCAGATTTGGACATGCTGTACCAGTTCGAGCAAGGCGTTATAAACGCAGAGCGCCCGTTCGACGTAACCCTRCGGCCAGGATTGATACATTATTACGATCTAAAAGCATTGATTCATTCACCGAAGGCGCACCTGGTAGTTGCTGAATCGGACAACAAGGTTATTGCTTCCGGTTATGCCCGCATCGATGAATCGAAGCCTTATTTGCGGCACACGCATCATGCTTACCTGGGCTTCATGTATGTGGTGCCAGAGTTTCGCGGGCGGGGTGTCAATGAAAAAATAATGGACGCATTGAAACAATGGTCAAAGGAGCAGAACCTGCATGAACTCCGGCTGCAGGTATACGAAAATAATGCGCCGGCCATCAGGGCTTATGAAAAAATAGGGTTTGCCAAACACATGGTAGAAATGCGTTTTAACCTGGGATAGTAGAGGACAGCTTGTGAGTAATTTATTTTGTAAATGTTAGCACTGAAAAAGTGCCTTTTCCGATGAGGTTCATTTCTTCCTTTTGCTGGTTCTTAAGTATGAATTTATGATCTGTAAACATTTTGATGATCTCATCCGGCATTAAATAAGGTAGCCCGCAATAGTCGTCACGAATTCCTTTTCTTTTTGGCAGGGCTTCAATAATAACCACTTCCCCGGAATCTTTTAAAACCCGGCGGATTTCTTTTAGCATCTTTGAAGGCTCAGTGAACTCGTGCAGGCTTCTGCGGCAGAGGATTTTATTGCAGGATGAAGGATCAAGAGGAATCGAATCTTTCAGAGAAATTTTAAAGTCATAATTGAAGTTGTTTTCCAATTGTTTCTGGAACTGGTGAATCCATATCTAGGCGGCCAACCTATATCCGGACAAGACAGCATCTGGCCGACTATTTCAAATTGACGCAAAAACGACGCAATTATGACGCAATTGACGCAATTATGACGCAATTATTTTCTTAGCTTAAAATACGAACCGGCACCCCTGCTTCCTGAACTATAAATGACTCCCAATTCGACCATCATTGCTAAATCACGGGAAGCAGTTTCTCTTGATACTTTAAACAGCGCCTGATATTTTTTATTAGTAATTTTTTCGAATTCTTTAATATGGAACACGCTTTTTAACTGCCGTTCATTCAGCCCGAGTTTACGTAAATATTCTTCGGTATAAATATCTTTCAAAAAAGTAACCCGTAGCCCTTTCATATCTTCCTCAATAACAGGTTCGGGCAACCCAGCCTGAAGACTATCTTCTATTATTCTGTTTACTCCGCGTCCCCAAGATTCTATGTAACCCGCTTTAAAAAATGCTCCTGCAATATTAGGGTTACGTGGGTAGGAGGAATGCGTACCTTTCAATTTTTCAATCGTCAATTCTTCAGGTAGCTCACCGGGGTTCCATATTTCCAACCTATCGTCGTACACCCTCAAAAATACCCATGTGCTGGAGTAATCTTTATGAATGATAGCATTAAGTGTTGCTTCCCGTAAAGCAGTTTCAGGATATTCCAAAGGTTCCATACGCTCAAGGCCTTTATAAGAAATTGGCCGTATGAGGTAACGATCGTTTAACTTTTCCATCACCTTGTCTGCCATTGTAAGAAGATTGCTCTCAATTATATCTTGAAAGCGTAAATCACTTAATTCTTTCCCAAACCTGCCAATCTTAAAACTGGTGGTTGGTGAAATAGCATAAGGCCTTTTACCAAACAATAATATTGCGGCGTTCGTTAGTTCACCATCTTTTGAGAGCAGGTTAAGCCTTTGTAAAATAGTTTCAGGGTTTTCACTGACAGCATTGGCGGGAATGCGGTCTTTACTTATAGCCTTTTGCAAAAAGACCCGTATGGTTTCAAGGTCTAAATCCTCAGTGGTAGCCCCAGGAACAGGAATATCCTCCCAATTCTTGCCACTCTTTTTAAGTAGCCAATTATGTAACGCCGCGCCTTTCAGTTCCTGCTTAGTACTACCACTGCGGTAGTGGTAAATTCCATGATATGAAATCGGAACTGTGCTGACTGGCACAACTATCTCAATATAATGTTTGCCATCTTTTTTATGCAGATTAACATCAACGACCAGACCGAGATGATTAACGGCTTTGTTAGGGATATCATCCATTAATTTTTTATAACCCTCAATTCCTGTAATATTTTCTTTATCATCTATTCCAATAAATATTTTGCCGCCTTGGGCATTGGTAAAGCCGCATATCCATTTCAGGTATTCATCCCGCCAGCTTTGTTTATATTCTATATTTTGTTGTTCAGACATATTATTAAAATTGGAAGGCAAGAAAGGTAATAAATCTTATATAATGATCATTGCTTTCAAACCTGGATATAAAATCGAGATTCATTTACCTGGTCATAGCAAATGCTTCTACCTGTTGATGTATTTTGCTCTTCAGCTCCTTCATGTTATTACTGATCTTCTTTTGCGTCACCTTGGCATACAACTGGGTAGTCTTAATGCTTTTGTGCCCCAGCATCTGGCTAACTGTTTCAATCGGAACATCATTTTCAAGTGTTACGGTGGTTGCAAACGTGTGCCGGGCAATATGGGTCGTGAGGTACTTGTTGATCTCGCAGACAGTCGCTATTTCTTTCAGGTAAGCATTGTAGCACTGGTTGGTATTGACCGGCAACAGGGAACCTTTGGTTTGGCAATAAAGATCGTTCTTGTATCGGTCGATTATTTCGAGAGCGATAGGAAGTAAAGGAACCCTTTCATTTGTTCCTGTTTTCTCCCTGTCTTTTGCGACCCACTTAACGCCATCAATGCCGGTAACTATATTTTCTGGAGTCAGCTTGTAAAGATCAATATAGCCGAAGCCGGTAAAACAACAGAAAACAAAAACATCCCTTACCTCGGCAAGCCGGGTCGGTAAATCCTTGTTATACAATTTCATTATTTCCTCCATCGTTAAACGTTCGCGTTGCGGAGGATTGTAGGTGCACCTGAATTGCGAAACCGGATTTTTCTCCAGCCATTCTTGGTCAATCGCAAATTGGATGATGCGTTTGAAAGTGTGTATGTATTTCATGGCCGAATTATTGGATAATTTGTCTCTTGTAATTAAATAATGTTCAAGCTCAGTGATAAATGATAGTCTGATCTCGGATAGATTCATATCAGAAACCTTAAACCTATTTTTGATAAAAGCTTTTATTTTATCATTGGTTGTATGAATGCACTTAAGCGTGTTGGGCGATTTCTTACCGATCAATACTTTTTCATTGAATCTGCCATGATAGAAATCCAACAACTCTTTTAATGTCTTCTCTTTCTCCCTGATGCCGAGGTATTCGTTTTTGAGTAACTCTGCTGTTATGGTTTTGTCAAGTGCTACCATTCGGTTGTAATGCTTCAGAATATCTGCTTTGATGATCGCCAGTCCTTTATTTATCTCAGTGGCTTCTTCATTGTCGCCCATCACAGCTTGTGATCGCTGATTCCATTTTTTATTGATCACAGCATACCGGGTGGCGAGTTCGGCACGTTTGTTATCTACAGTAATTCGGAGATAAATAGTAGTCACTCCATTTTTTACACGCTTGCGATTCAAACGGAAAATGGTTGACAAATTCGTAGGTCTGATGTTTTTCATAACGCTTTTTTGTGGTCACTTTTTAGTCACCGGTTTTTAATGATTTTTACCAACGGCACAATTCTTTCTCCTCTTTCATTTATCCCGGGAAACGCATACTGGTAAAGCGTTACAGGCGAAAAGGTGTCCAAAGCTCCAAAAAATTTTGGACACCTTTTGCCAGGCGTTTTATTGGGTTAAGGTGAGTTAAGTAAGGAAGCGTTAAAATGACAAAACCCCCGTAAACATTGAGTTTTACGCGGGTTTCTTAAATCAGGGGTTATTTTCTTAACCCTGAAAAGTAGTCCCGACAAGGATATTTGACAGTAATTTATATGCTTTATTTTCAATTAGTTATAAACAAAATTAAGCCTCAGGGGACGATGTGGGGGACGGCCTGGAAGACGTTTTCGGCTATGAGAAGGTCTTAAAATGTAAAAAACTGGTTGACTCATTACATTGGCCTGCCAACTATTCAGGACTTTGTTTTTTTATTTGCTTCGTCCAACTTTGAACAATGCATGGCAATTCTGTTAAGACTTCTTTTCCAAATAATGCTTGTGTTAAAATACCCATATGCAACATATCAATAATTCTACACAGATATGAGCGGCCTTTTGTCCACCAAGTGAAATGGTCGTCCACAATCAAAAAGTGCTCAACATGGAGTTTCAGATTATCTTTTACTTCTCTTAGTTCCAAACCATCAAGCCATGTTTCATAAACGCCGTCTGCAACTCTACTACCAAAAGTTGTTGTGAAATAATATTCCTTAATTTCCCAAATTGCAATAGGATTTATTACGTTTGGAAATGCCCCGTCAACCCGTCTTGATAAGGTACGAATTGGAAATTTATTTTTTGTAAACGCAGTTAATTCACTAGGATTATAATTGCAATTAAAACCTCTTGAATTGGCTTCGATTATCATATTCACAATCCCTGTTAAATAAGCGTAGCCCGCTTTTTCTCCTTTTTGTTTATTCAATGGCAACGGGCACGTCGGGTTTAATTTTTTTTGAAGTATTTCAAATATTTTTTTGGCTTTCGTTCGATTCATTAAGTTAGGCTCAACTTGAAGCCGTAAAACATCAGAACGATGTTGCAAATAAGAAACGATCAAATCTCCTAAATCAGTAAACTTATTATGCTTGTCAATTACTTTACTATAATCAAGGTTGTTGCTTTCATAAACAGCTTTGATTTCTTCTAAAGTATGAACCTTAATTTGCTGAGTTTTTCTGTCTGTATACCCAGCTTTCTGGCTGATTAACTTGATATTTGCCCAAAAATCTAACGGTTGGTTTAGAAATCGGTTATCTGCTTTCATTTGTTTAGTGCCTTTTCAAATTCGTTAATAAATTCTTGTAGATTAGAATCTAATGCAATACAGATTTCTCTTAACTCAATTAGGTCAATACGCCTTTCGCCACTTTCGATTTTACTAATAAAGGATTGGGGTACTACAAGTTTATGTGCTAAGTCCGACTGGCGCAGCCCGGAACTTAATCGAAGCCGGTACAATTGCTCCAATAAAATTTTATATTCTCTTTTGTATAAGGTTTTCTTCACTAATTCAAATGTATATCCGATAATAGAATATCCCATTTTAGGATTATAACACAGATAACGCTATATTTACTAAAATTTTTAGATTATGCAACTGACTTTAGAAGAAAAGTATGTTACTTATTACCCCCCAAAATCGCAGCTTTTGAAATGGGTAGGTAATAAACAAAAGTTCGCTGTTGAAATCACTAGATATTTCCCTACTGATATAAACCGTTATATTGAACCATTTCTAGGCAGTGGCGCAATTCTTGCAACTGTTGCTCCAAACAATGGTTTGGGGTCAGATGTTTTTAAACCTTTAATTGAAATCTGGCAAAAACTGGCAACTGATCCAAAAGGATTGATTGATTGGTACGCTGATCGAAGAAAAAGAATTGATAAAGAAACAAAAGAAGAAGTCTATCAAAGTGTGCTGGCTTCTTATAATTCAAATCCGAATGGAGCTGACTTTTTATTTTTAACGAGGTCTTGTTATGGAGGAATCGTAAGATTTCGAAAATCTGATGGTTATATGTCAACGCCATGTGGAGTTCATACTCCTATCCCTATTGAAAATTTTGCAGTTCGTGTAAAGGATTGGAAAACAAGATTGAAAAAAGTTTCTTTCGAACATTGTGATTATAAAGAGTCGTTTGCACAAGCGAAAAAAGGAGATTTAATTTATTGTGATCCACCTTATTCTCATAGCCAAGGTATTTTGTATGGTGCACAAGATTTTCGTCTTGAAGATTTATTTATAGAAATAGATAAAGTGAAATCTAAAGGCGTTCGCGTTGCATTGAGCATTGATGGAAATAAAAAATCGGGAAACTACTTTTGTGATTTGCCAATACCCCAAGGTCTTTTTGAAAACGAATTATTTGTTGATTGTGGACGGTCGATGTTAAGACGCTTTCAGCTTGAAGGACAAACTTTAGAAAACGAAGTCGTTTCTGACCGTTTGCTGCTAACTTACTAATATAAAATAATGAAACTTTAAAATGTAATCTGTAATCGTTAACATGTTCTCTGATACCTTGTTCTAGTGGCATAGATTGATTGAGTTCTATTTTTTGTATTTGCTTTGAATGTTTGCAATGTAATGCCTCTTTTGTTCTATGCTGTGAATTTCGTCCATAACTAATTGTATTAACTCTTTAAGGTCATTGATGTCGAAGTTTTCATGATATTTTAAATAATGTGTCATGTCATTTCCAAGCCATGTTGCCCTCTGAAGCAAGTCTTTCAAGTCTGTTTCCTGGGGTGAGGCGAAGTTTTCTCCGATTACACTTGCGAGTAATTTGTCTTCAATCTTTCCCTGCAATGAACTGTCTCTTTGTATCAAATAGTCCTTTACTAAGTACTCAATAGCTTTTCTGAATCCCATTCCTGCTATTTCGTCCAACCCTAAGTATTCAGCTTTCAAGGCTTGATTGTAAGTTTCAATAAACTTTGATTTAAGATTCTTAATTGTGTCTGGTAGGTGAGGCCCAATTGGTTGGCCGTCTAAATATCCATTTAACTTGATTTGTCCAGACCCTAGTATTTCATGAACAACAATAAACTGTTTGCCACAGTCTCGAAAAGTGCATTTCCAAATTGAGTAGCTAATGCCTTTTTCCGCGGATTGAGATAATAATCGAGGTTCAATTCCATTGTGACAATGAGGGCATTGACTTGGGTGTTCAATACTGTAGTTAAAATTTTCGTAAATAAAATTCATATTCAGTCTAATTGATTACTCGGGTTAACATTACTGCTAACTCTTAAATATACGAAAGATTCCTTTACCTCATTTCGTCAATACGCCCCCTACTATTCGCTTTACGAAATAACTCTATATTAGGAAAACAATTCTAAATTATATCAAATCGAAGCAAGCACATTGCTTTCAAGAACTTCATTTATAAGTGATCGATGAAATTTTAATAAAAAAAAGGATGAATAGTTGCTATTCACCCTCTAAAAACTTCCCTATTGGCGTATACTATATATTTACTTATGAATCATTCATTCTATTTTTCTTATCAAAATACTCATCCACAAAAGCTTCCACTTCTTTTAAGAATTCATCATTTGATTTTGTTTTTCTTTTACTCCCAAGTTTCTCAACCGTGACGATAGCAAGCTTAAGGAACTGAAATAATTTTTTTGATTCAGCCAGCAGTACTACTATCAATGCAAATACCTTCTTATTAAACCCGGTAAACATCATTTGGCAGGGTCTACCATAAGGGGAATATAAGACGAGGCAATGCTCTGAATATTTGATTTCTTCTAAAGCCTCATGCATTTCCACTCCCCGGCATTTTTCGGGTTCCTGGGTAGGGCATTTTATTACGAATTTATCTGGTGTCATTTGTTCCCCCCTTTTGATTTTCCATTCGCCAAATGATTCTGTTTTTATCATCAATTTTTTCATAGAGGCGGGTTGTAATATTATTTAACGGAATTAAATGAATGTTACAATGTTCCTGTTTGTAGGTTTTTATCTTGCCGCCCAGCAGTTCCTTCTCTTCTAGCTTTTCAAGACGGGTTAAGAAGTCTAAGTCTGAATAGAAGTCTGTATATAGTTGGGAAATCTTCCGGGAGCAGTTCCAGATCATACAGCGAAACTCTCCGGTGTTTTTTGTGATATACTTGGTTATATAGCAGGCGACACCTTTAATGCTGTTTGAATTGATAACTTTCACATCAAACGCAGAAGACGGTTTATAATTTTCATTCCGTGGAACAATGCCCTGATTTTTCTGCACCTCTAACCAATATTCCCACCACCGGCTGATATCCCAGAATTTATTGGTGATTAGGTGAAAGTGAATATTGTCCTTAAAAGCTTTGTTTTTTGTTTGCTTTTCCGCTACCCATAAATACTGAAAGTCCTTACTTCGCTTGTTGACATTGTCGAGGAAGGCTCCTAATGCCTTGATTGCCTGTCTATCGGTTATTTTGTTCACGAATGTGAGTGTAACAAAACTGAGCTTTTTCATCTGCCGGGAAAAAGCGATTACTTTTTTCCTGATTTTAGACTTGCTTCTTGCTGATAAAGTTCTTGCTTTGAATGTTTTTTCCATTCCCTCAATCTGCAAAGGCTTTTTAAGCAGTTTTTCGAAAGGGTCTAATTCTATAAGGTCGGCCATAGGGTTTTCTTTTCTTTCGAGGGAAGAACCGGTTAGCTTATTGAGCAATGACAGGCGGCTGACTTTCGGAACAAACCCAATGCTAACGCCGAAGGAGTTCTTTAGAACGCTCATAAAGCCCCTCCTTTCCGCCAGTTAGGCGTCGAAATTGTTGCAGTATTATTTAAACCATTAATAGAAACAGGAATCGGGGATTGAAGCGAAGGGTTATTAAAGGTTAAAAAAAAGAACCAGCCAAAAGCGAAGACCAGCATAGGAAGGAAGTAGGGTATGAAATTACCTTTATAGTACCTTTTCAGATACTGCCCACCTCTGCGGTCATAAACATTGAAATATGTCCAGTTGGGATGTTTGTTGTCCAAGAATTTAGAGAAACCGAGTAGCCCATGAACATAAGTCCACTTCTTGGGTCTTCCCTCTGGAAAGTACACAATACAGGTATAGTCGTTCTTATGCGCCATGGATGCCCCCTCTTTTGTATTTGTGAGTAGCCACTTTGTCGACGCAGGCAAGAACTTCTTCTTGTTTGTACAATACCCTGTTCCCCATTTTATACGACTGTAACCAACCTAATTTGGTATAGTCGTTCAGGGTGGGGAGGGAAACCATCAGGAGTTTGGCAACCTCTTGGCGCGAGAAAAACTTTGATTGTTCTTCTTTGTTTGTGTGGGGAGCAATTTTACTAAGCTTGCTGTCGATCAACTGCCCAATCTTTTCTAACAGTTGGTTGAAGCTAACCCCGGAAAAAATCATTTCATTCATTTTTTTGTTTTGTCGTTGTTTAATCGACAATGCAAAAATCAGAATGAGTTAACCGGGGGTAGGGTATGGGGGTATCCCCTATTTTTCAGATTTTAGTTTATCGAGCGTGATATCCGTACTTTCTGCAAGCTCTTTAAGACCTACGGTATTATAGGTTTTTAGCAGAAATTCATAGTTGAGAACGTTAATATGCTTATAGTCTTTTCTATGGATGGAACTTAAATCACCTTCAATATTATCTGGGCTGGCATTTAGTAATATTGAGAGCAGCTTAGCCTTTTTTTTGTTAGAGATTTTGAATTCGTTTAATTTATCTAGTAAGCCTAAATCCCGCATCAGAAGCATTTGCTGACTTCTTGTTGTATCAGTTTTGCGGGCGGTTTTAAAAACCCTTTCTTCTAATTCGCGCAACCTTTCGTCAATATCTGCTACATCATCTTGTGAAGGCCCTTTCCAAAAAAAACTGTTGCCTAGATATTTTGACTTAATAATCTTTCTTTTCCATGCTGGTAGTTCGTGCAATTCATCTTCGTTTTTAGACATAGATATTAGTTGAAAAATGGATGATTCAATAATTTATTTGCGTTATCTTCTTGGCTTATCTTGATATAAGTAAGGAAGGCTTTTTCGGTTGAATGTCCTGTAATCTTCATAATTGAGATACTAGGAATGTCATTCAAATATGCATTGGTGGCGAACGAACGCCGGGCAGTATGCGAAGTGATCAGTTCGAATTTATTATACGTAGTACTTTCTTTAATCACGCCCTTAGTGGTATTAATAATGACTGCATCTATAATGCCTGCTTTTTCACCAATCTCTTTTAGATAATCGTTCATCTTTTGGTTACTGATGAGTTGGGGAGGTATGCCATCGTGCTTCTCTAAAATTTCTCTTACATGTTTATGAAGCGGGATAACCACCACTTCGCCGGTTTTAACCGTCTTGATTTTTATTTTGGTTTTGTTGTCAATAAGATTGTCAGTATGTAACTGTTCAAGATCGGAGAAACGTAAGCCGGTATAACAGCCTATTATAAACAGATCGCGTACTTTTTCCAGTCTGGTATTTTCTGAAAGGTCAAGCTCATAAATGGCTTTTATCTCATCCAGTGTGAGGTAAATACTTTCCGACTTTTCGTAAGGTTTTTTGAAACGGCTGCTTTTAAAATGGGTATTATCGGTTAACCCTCTTTCTATGGCCTCACCCATGAATACCTTGAGATTCTTTACCCGGCTGCCAATCGTATTGGGAGAATAGCCTTTATTCAACAGAAACCGCATGAATTTTTCATAAAATACCGGGTCTACGGATTCAAATTCTAGGGGAAACCGGAAAGCTGTTTTAAACTCAATCAGGTTATTCAGTGTGAGCTTGTATTGCTTAACCGTACTGATGTGCTTATTAGATGCTTTGATAAACTCGTCTATAAATGCCAATAAACCTAGACCCTTTTCTACTACCGGATTACGGAAAAACCGCTCATTCAGGTGAACCTTGATCTTTTCAGGGGTAGGCTGAACTCCATCCATCATCAACTTAGTATGATACTTTTCAGCAGTTGAGGCCAATTCTTTCAGATAAGCATTCAGGTCGGCATGTCCGGGAATGGTCTTTGCTTCCCTGACCAACTGCTTTTCTTCATTCCAAAACTTAGGGTGAATTTTCTTACCTGTAGAGTACTTCAGTTTTTGGTTATTGAACCGAAGGAACATATAAACTAAGGTAGGGGAATCGCTTTTGGGTTCTTTTAAAACAAATCTGGCTTCTGGCATTTCATCCGGTCTATTGATTCAACGATAAACCAAATATAAGAGATTAAATCGAATCCAGGGGACAGTGTGGGGGGATGGATTTCTTTAATTTCGTTTTTCTCGCCCTTTTGACGATTTCTTCTGTAATGATTGTCAGTGCTATATTTCAGAATAAAATGAGTGAAATTAAATTTAGGAGAAAGAGCTAAAAAGTAGTCCCAATTAAACAAATGTCGAACTCATTTTTTGATGGCTTAATATGTTTAGAAAAATTAGTTGCTTGATTTTGATAATGTTATCAAGTAGGTTTATAAGCTTCTATTTCAGACACAAGCTTGTTTTGTTTAACAAAATTCAAAAATCATATCCAGCCCAATGCAACTGCCTGTTGTGAAAATGTACGTGTCGTAAGCATTTAGTCTGTTTCTTTTTTCACCCGACTATTAGGTATACTAAAATTGAGATATTCGTTAACGTACACCTGCGATATCTTTTCCTGTTCCAATCGATTCTTTTCAATTGACTTCAGTTGATTAAAAAGTTGGCTTTCTTGGTCATTTAATAATGAAAGCTTTTCAGATTTGTTTCGTGCTCCAACGGTCGCAAACTCTGCGAAATGTTCGAAAGTTTTGCAATCCATCATGATGCTTTGGGCATTCGGGTAATAACTTCTTAGCTGATGAAGTATTTGAAAACCGTGCTCGTCAATATCTCCCCAATATAAAATACGCTTCTCTGCCAGCCCTGCAACGTTTCTGAGATAGCTGACGTTGAATCCACCGCCACTCCAAACAGCAATGGTGGATGAAATGGCTGGTAAAGCGAGAAAATTCATCTTGTTCTCTGTAATCAGGACGTTCCTTACCGGCAAATCCAGCTTTTCAAAATCTGAGAGGGGGATGCTGATATCAGAGAAATTGCCAAAGTTGGTCGGCTGTGTATCCAACAGGCGTATTCTGATAAGTGGTTCGTCGTATTTAAGAAAATATCTCTCTGCAAAACGCTTTTGAACTACAGATCGTATGTGGTCGGGAATAAGATAATCAAGCAAAGACTGGATTAAAGCAGCATGTTCCTCAATGAATTTAGTATGGATTTCTATAGGCAGTTGACGCAGATAAAGGTTAGGTCTGGGTGTTTCGATAAAATATTGGCAAACTTTAAGCACATCATTCCAATTGATGTTTTTATCCGTTAACCATAAACAATTCTGCAAAGTCCAGTCATGCAATGAAGGAATGCTATTTTTAATAATATTGTAATTTGTTAGAAAAATATTCCATTCTTTCTTGTAACCTGTAAAAGCTATGTAATCCTCTATGGTCTCAAAAACAACAGTATCGGGAAGTTCGTGGCTACCCGTGCGCCTGAAATTTCGCTCGGCGGTCTGTACCTGGTAACCTGTACCAGTCTGATTTTTAGAGCAACGGTAAAGCTCTTCGATTTCCTGTTGCAGCAATTCAAAACGTGCCGTGACATGACTGGATTTGACTTTCCCAATACGATCTATACTTTTGGGAAAAAACAGCTCTTCCTGGATATAGCTCTGTAACAATGGCTTCCACCATTTTAAAGCTTGATTTTTTATTTCCGCCGGACTAATCATAGGTCAGGAGTATTTTGAAAGACACTGTTATGTTTATCTCGCTCGCTTTCATATTCTTCTTTTGTAAAATTGCTAACCTGTGAATTGTTGCCTTCCCGGTTGCTGACAAAATGAAAAGAATTTACATGACCTTCTATCACATGTATTTTTTGTAAGGGTGTAACAATAAGCAGTTGCAGATTAAGCTTTTTGAATAATTCAAGTCCATATCGGGTGCTTTCATCGCTACCTCTACCAAAAGCTTCGTCAATTACAACAAACCGAAAACTCCGGCTTTTGCTCTCCCCAAATTGTAGTCCGAACTGATAGGCCAATGCGCTGGCAAGAATGGTATAGGCAAGTTTTTCTTTCTGACCACCACTCTTTCCACCGGAGCCCTCGTAAAATTCCTTTTCGCTGTCATCCAGACGAAAACGTTCGCTGGCATTAAATTCAAACCATTGGCGTACATCGGTAACAGTTGAAGTCCAGTCTCGGTCTATGTTTTCCATACTTGCGAAGCGATCCAAAATACGTTTAACCTGTTCGTACTTTTCCTCCGTATATAGATCATTGTTACTGCTGAACGAATGGATGTAACACTTCTTTAGCTCTTCCCTGAAAAGACGTACTTCCTTATTGGCGGTGGCATCCATCAGAATGGTTATATAAGTATCCTGCGAAGCATTGTACACTATTTCAGAAAGATGTTGATTGATGGTACGTATTTTTTGCTTGATATCCGTTTCATGTTTCTGTAGCTGACTGTCGAATACTGCAATACTGTTGATGACATTCTTATTCAGCTCTTCCTTGAAACGTTCTTCATGACGCTTTAAATCTTCGGAAACCAACTGTTCGAACTTTTTAATATACTCTGCACGGGCATCTATGCTTTCTGCAATCTCACTGTATTCCGCCCTGGAATGTTCCTTGATTTCCCGCATCTTTTTTTCAATCGAAGACCGATAACCCATTTGCCGTCCCCGAAGTTTCCGTAATTCGCCATTTTCGCCCTGAAACTGTTTGCGGAATTCTTCCTGCCTGTTGTCGATACCTCTTAGGGTGATTTTGATTTCAACGAGTTTCTGTTCAATCAAGGGGTACCATTTTCCTTTTAGGTGGACAGCTAATTGTTCCTTTTGCTGATAGGCACTTTGTTGCTGCTCCTCATAGCTTTTAATGGTCGTTTTCAGACCACCGATTTTTTCCGTTAATTGTTTTTCTTTTGTTTTGGCCTCACTGATCTGCTGATCAACATCGCTCTTATTGCGTTGTAATTGCGCAAGAATATCGTTGTTATTAAGCAATTCGTTGCGTTCCTGCTCCAGCTCGTAGATTTTCCCAACGTGATACTGCCAGTTGATACGGGAAAAGTCCCTGACATAAAGTAACAGACCTAAGAGTTGTTGTTGCTCTTTGTTTTTCTTCTCTTGCACTTCAATACTGTTAAGTTGCGATCTTAGCTCATTTATCTTTTTCTCCAGTTTATCAACAGAAGTTTCCAGCGCTTTTATTTTCTCCGTATTACTCCATCCCAACACATAGTTACGTCTGTCATCAATACGTTTACGGTCATCCTTTGTATGCCTTATACGACCGCTTTTTATCAAACCTTGTTGGGTAATACCAAAAGGTACATGTTGTAAACCGGTTACATCGGTACACATATAGTCTCCAAAGCTCCGCTGTATATAGGCTTCCAACCAATCGTAAAAAAGTGTTTCAGGCTTGATGTCCATTTTATATGCGATACTATCCTGATCCAGCTCCTTAATTATTCGGCTGTTGCTGTTATACAAATCAGCCTCCAGGTAAGTGAATTTGATACCCCGCCCATCAGCACTTTTTAACGGGTTGTTATTTACATAAGTGCTGACACTCCTATAATGATTTTTAGGCACCAGCAGACTGATACCAACATCATGCAGCAGCTTTTCTATTGCACCTTCCCATGCAGTTTCATCTTCATTCACTTTCAATAGTTCCCCTGCGAAAGGCAGCTCTTCTTCATCAATGCGCAAGTCACCACATAATTGCGAACGAAAACCAACGAGCCAGGCCGGTATCTGTGTTTTTCGTTCTTTTAGGGATTGAAGCTCTTTTAGTTCCAGGCGGTATTCTGTTTCCTGCTTGCGCAATTCCGTTATCTGGTTGTCCCGCTGCTCACGAAGCTGCTCTTCAAGCTGTCCACATTGTTCGTCAAGTTCCTTTGCCTTCTTAATGTTTTCCTCAAATTCACTTTCATTCTGTACACCTTTAAGTCCCGATTGCAGTGCAAGACGTTCATAATCGTCAAATTCTTTCTGCTTAGTTTCTTTGTCCTGCTCATGCCTTTTGATCTCTCCCGCAATTTGCTCTATTCTTTTTCCGCCATTGCTGGCAATATCCTGTATAATCGTCTGCCTTCTATTTTCCAGCCCATCCAGTTCCTCAACCATGCGTTGCTGTTGCTGTATGACCTTTTCCAACTCATTGCCGGCATCTTCAATAGCCTGCTCTAACAGCCCCCATTTCTTTTCGGCGAACCAAACCGGCATTACTTCCAGCATGGCTTCGATGTCCTCTATCTCCCGGGTTACTTTTCCATATTCGATACAGGATTCGGTCAGTGGTTTCAATATCAGGTATTGCTCCCTGGTGTGTACCACAGCGGCATGGGCTTTATTAAGGTCATCAAACCGTTTCAGCAATGCTATGATCTGTTCTTTCACATCGGTCTTCTCCAGCATTTGTTCCCGTACAAAATCAGTAAGACTGCTCACGGATTTCATTGAAACGGTTTGATAAAACAGGTCAATGGCCTTATCGCTATTCATGCCAAAAAGCCTTCTAAAATGTTCGCTATATTGGGAGAAGTTATCGTTGAATAGTTGCACCCCGTCCGTATTACGGAGTTTTTTCCTCAGATCATTAATATCTGTAAAGTTTCCAAAGTGATCTTTAATCGTTAATGGTACCGTTCCTATAATAAGCAGTTTCTCTACTTTGCCTTCTTTGCCTATCCAAAAGAACTGGGCAAGACAGATATCTTCATTATAGCCGTCATTGTGGAAATTTCCGATCACTACGGTATAGGTATTGTCATCCGACCGGAGATACACTTTCTTGGCTACCTTGGTGGTCTCTTCTTTTTCCTTTTTATATTCGCCTCTCACATAGCTCAATAGGTTGCGTTCTTTTCCTTCGGCCCCGGCAGCTTTGTTAAAAACAATCTTATTATGCGGTACCAGAAGACAGGTCAGGGCATCCACTAAGGTAGATTTACCAGAACCGATATCGCCTGTCAGCAAAGCGTTATGCCCGTTGGGTTGTATCTGCCAGCGCACTTTGTTGAAGGTGCCCCAGTTGAGTACTTCCAAATATTGAAGCCGAAAACCAGACAGGTTGATCTCTTCCGGTATGGTATTTAAAATTTCTTCCATAGTGAATGCTTATTCTGTTACCTGCTTTTCTGCCGCGTAACCCTGGAACCGCTTCAATGTATCGTCTATCACATCGGCATTTACAAAGCCCTTGATAATGCGGTGTATTTCATAGTTTTTTTCCAGATCTTCTAGCTTTCTCAAAAAACCTATTTCAAGTACCCGGTTTATGGTTGTTGTAATCTTTTCCTGCTGTTTGGCTTCATCACTTGCATTCGGCAAAAACACCTTTGTCCGGTTGATGATCTCCTGTTCGCTGATAATAGAGCGTACAGATCCTCCCTGGGCATCATGTTCAAGCAAATATTTTCTTAACACAACACATACCAACGAAGTCATAAAATTGAGCTGCCGTTTTTCCGCCAGTTTTGGCAGTTGCAACTCATCTTCTTCCAATTCTTTTTGCCTGAGAAAAGCATAACCTTCGCTTTTATCCAAAAACAATTCAAGACCGATGGGAACGAAATATTTTTTAACATCGGGTTCGTAATGCAGTAAGTTTTCCCATACCTCTTTCTGGTGATTGTACACAATCCCTTTTAGCAAGGCAATGAGACTTAAAGAATATTTTTGTTCCATATTGTTTATCGGTTAAAAATGATGACCGGTGTCCGCATACGATACTTTTTCCCACTGCCCGTGTTCTCAATGATCAGATATTCTAGTTGTTCCCGGTTCACTATGTGTTTGCCTTCATTTGTTGCGATCTGCATATAGCCTAATATCTCGGCAACACCTTTGGTAGGTTTGTAATAACTTAACAACTCGGAAAGCGCAATCTGGGATCTATTTTTCAATAAGGATCTCACGTTGTTTCTCAGTTGGTCTATATCCACATAAAATTGTTCAAAAAGGATGTCTGTGTCCGCTTCGGCCAGACCGTCTTCGATAGCCGTATTTTCAAAAGCAACTTTTACCGGAGGGTTAAAAAACGGACGATCCATTGTAAACGAGGGTTTAAAAAGTCCATCGGTTTCCATCCAGACGGCCTGCTGATCGATCGTTTCTTTATGTTCCAACAAAAGGCTTTCTATCTGTTCGATGCTTTGAAGGATATGGCGACTTTCTGAGAGATTCTTTTGTTCCACAAACTTCCTGAGTTGTTCTATCAAACCATCATTACTGCGATTTACTTTATCTCCTGCGTCCACGAGATTTGCTTTTATCCTGTCTACAGTCTGTTCTTTTTTGATTTCCAAGATTGCAGGTATGCTGTTGATCCTTTCAAGTAGTTGTTCCAGTTCTTCCTGCATCTGCTCGCTCATCAAAAACTCCCAGAAAGCTTTAAAGCTTTTTCCCTGGTCGGTACTCCAGAGGTAATCCTGTTGCTGAAATACATTATCCAAAAGGTCTGCTTTTGCGAGATTGCTTTTGATGATCGTTTGCCGGGTTTGTGTATCCAGCTCTCTGAAGTTTTCTTCCACCTGCCGAAAATCGGACAGCAACCTTCTAGCTGTTTCTTCTGCCAGAAAATAATTTTCTTTGATCTGGGTACTGGATGGCCTGGAAAAATTCCCCTGTCTGATCTGTTCGATTTCTTTGTCAATTTTATTGCGTTCTTCCTGTAACTGCTGGATACGCTCGTAGGGGCCGGAGGTTGTATTGACAATCTGTTGCAGTAAATGAAAGAACTGTATGAGACGGCTGTGGGTACCTACAAATTGTTGTTTATTCAGGTCTTCCAGCCATTTTAAGGCGTTCTCTGTTGCGGGAGAGAGTTCATACACGGGTTCGTCGGCTCTTTCGTAATACCTCCGCAGATATCCCTGTTCAGCCCATTTTTGCAAATAATCTACGGCTGATTTTCCGTAATCATTGATACCCTGCCGCTGGAGGGCATAAATGTAGTCTCCCAAAAGACTTTGCAATTCACTCTGCAAATACGAAATCCTGTCTTGCTGCTTGAATGCCAAATGAAAAAAGCCTACCAGCAGCGGAAAATGTTCCGCCCGCAATAGCTGCAATGTTTTGTCATTGCGATAAAGGGATAAGGCTTTTTCGTAGTTCATAAAATCTATTCTTTCCAATCATATTTTGTCGTATCACAACCACACCTTATTTTCTTCGCAACATTATCATAGTTTTTTATTGAAACCTTTGGTCGTGTGCAAGTTGATTCCTGACAATAAAATATGGTTTCGAGTTCTTTTATGTCCGCCCAGAATGCTTTTAAATCTCCAATTTTGGGATTGAACGGATTATCGTGGGAAAGCAAATTTCCAAGCAAAGATGAACCTGCAATACGCTCAATAATGGGAACTTTTGCTTTTATATCCTGTCCGCCACTTTTATTGATTTTGGATTTCAATTCATTCAATAATTCGTCAGGCATTCTCTTTTCATTCACGTCATTTAGCCTGAAACTAACTTTTACATCTAAATTCAAACAAATGTCTTTCAGTTTGGCTTCCAAGTATTTTCGTATTGGATTTCCAAGCGTTTCAACCGAGCTATTTGCAAGTTCTCGTTCTATAAATTCTTTCAGGTGATTTGGCTTTTCTTCAAGGTGTGTGCCTTTCGCTTCTGCCCACTTGATTTCCCCGATTATCCAACCTTTTCTTTTGGCTAATTGTTGAACATAACTAAACCATTCTGCTTCGTGGGTCAAGAGAATAAATTGATAATCGGCAAATTTTTCAAACAACAAATCAGCAAAACGTTTTCTGTGCGTAGAGTCAAAACTTGAAATTACATCATCTAATATGATAAACTTATTTTCTTTATTAAATGCAATTACCGAAGCCAAGAAAAATGAAATGCCAAAGCAGTTTAAATGTGATTCACTAAAATATTTTTGCGGGGGAGAAACCCACAGATTATTGTATTTGTATTCAATCGTAATTCCGTTTAATTCATCTTCCTCTCCAATAGTTACAATCCTGATTTCGTGAAATTGTTCATCAGGGTTCATATATTGATAGAAGTCATTTATGTATGAAGAAAACGTGTTTATAAAACTTTCCAATCCTTCTTTTTGGCGTTTTACAAACTCGTTATAAATTAGTTCCAAAGAATTTTTCTGATGCTCTAACTTGCTTTTGTCTTTTTCAAATCGTTTGATTTTCAAAAAAGCATCTTTTGCGGCCGAAATGTTTGCGTAAAGTTCGGTTGATTTATCGTTTTTTAATGTGGCTTGTATTGTTTCAAATCTTACAGAAATTTGATCTTGAATTTTGAAATCATCTTCAGTTAAAATCAACGTATTGTTGGCAGGAAGTTTATTCCCCGAAGTAACTTTTTCATTAGCAGCTTTCTGATATTCGGTTAGCTTGGTGTTTAAATTACTTATTTCCCTTTTGATACTTTTATTTTCTTGCTCACTTAACAAAGCGTTATTCGCTGTAAGTTCAAGCCGTTTCAAGCGTTCCGCCACAATGTCGGCAATAGATTTTTTAGCAGAGTCAAAAGCAACTTTCTTTTTAGAGGATTCTTCTATTTCTTTTAACCTGCGTTGAATATCCGTTTTTAATTCTTCAAGATTTAGTTGTTGCAAACATAAAGGACAATTATCCTCTTTGTGATATTTCTTTGAAATAACTGTTTCCCCCGATTTCAATAGTTCAGCCAAAAAAGTTTGCATTATACTTTGAACATCTTCGGCAATCTTATTAAACTCCGAAAAGTATTTTTGATATTCTCCGTCAATAAATGAAATTTCACTTCTAAGTGTTGAAAGTGCTTTGTTCGTGTTTTCTAAAAATTGAAGTTCTGTTATCTGTTTTGTGTTGGTAGGTTTCTTGATGTAGTTCAAAGCCTTGTCGATATCCTCAATAGAATTTACAGCAATTCCTGTTTTTAAAGGCTCAATTATTTCGTTTATCTTTTCAAACAAGTTATTTTCTAGGCTAACTGCTGCACCAATTTTTGCAATTAGTGTTTGTTTTTCGTTGTTGATTTGAGCTTCAAAATTTTGTGTTTTTATCTCTGACTTGATTGAGCTAAACGCTTTTCTCAAAACATCTTTTGTTTTGGTTACTTCTGAAAATCCGATAATGTCCGACAAATATTTGAGTTTGTCACCTTTTGTTTGGTCAATGAAATCTCGCAGAAATTGGTATCTAAGCAATAGGTTTTCACTTTGAGAAGCGGCATAATAATTCTGAAAATCATCGGACGAATTAGATAATTCAGATGTCAGCTTTCCCCTTTTGCTAAACAAACTCTTTGTAGCACCAATCACATTTCTATTGTATGAAATAGCAATAGAAGCGGTATCAGTATCTTTCTGATACGAATTTCGCAAAGCATCTTTTAAGTCAATTTCACCACCTGACAAGTGAGAAACTTTATCTGTATAAAACCACTCGATAGCATCAGAAATACTGCTTTTCCCCGTCCCGTTATCGCCATAAAGCAATACGGATTTTTCATCAAGCGGTAATGAAATGAAATCTTTTATTCCCCTAATTCCAGTGATTGATATACTTTTAATTTTCGTTGCCATTCTCAGTTCTTATTTTTTGAAGTTCATTAATCACATTCTTGTCGGTTAATCTTCCATTCGTGTATAATTCTGCTAAACTGTCAGCAATCGTTTTATCAACGTTTTCGATAGATGAAATCTTTTTGAAAAAATCATCTAAAATTGCTTTGCCTGATTTTACTTTGTTTTCTTCCATTGTTACATTATTTAAAGTAATTCCAATCAATTTTAAAATCTGTTGTTAGAGTGTTGTTCAATATCTCAAATCCTGTTTTATTATTACAAATCGGATATACTCCAAAATGCTCCACGAAATTCAGGATAAAGTAACTTTCCAAATCTTCTACTCTGAAACTCCAGATATTTCTAAGCATTTCTATATTGATATAAGTAAACCAAAGCGGCTCTATTTTTCTATAACTGACCAGCCCTACATTTTTTGATTTACCTTCAAAATGCCCTATTAGTCTACTTCCGATACTATTCGTCCTTCTTTCACTCATTCCTATGTACAGCAGCCTTGATTTTTCAAATGGGTACTGGATTTGAATCGTGGAGCTGAAAATGAAATATAAGCCTGTAATACCGCTCAAAGGCTTAATATTCTTAGCCTCAAACTGCATGGGGCTGTCGAAGTATATATCAATTGTATTTTTTTCTATTTGGTTACTCATAAATCTCTACGTTACCGATGCCTCCAAAGCATCATAATGCATTTTATCCTTTGTTTTTATCAGATAAATTAAGTCATCACAAGCGTGTCCTATGTCAGCTACAAATTCACTATGCTTGCTTATTCGGTCAATATTATTAAAGTGGCTAAAATGATGAAGTAGTTTTAGTATTCTTTTTGCATCTTTTTTACCAAATATTTTTTCAGCACGGGTATCAACCTCATCGTTAGTTGGTAATTTGGTCAATGTATACATTTCGAGAAACCTTCGTACTATATTGGGAATAAATAAAAGTTTTGGCGAAGTATTCTTGTTATGATCGTTTGAAAATGTTAGTATTTCTCCAAATAAATAGTGATACTCGGAAGCAAAACTGCTATATACCGCCGGAAGTTTCTCAATAGTTGATTCTGTTGCTTTTCTTGCAATAAAATATCTTGAATCTTTGTGCCCTTTTTTAGGCAACTCCTTTAAGAGCGTAAAAAATTCAAAATTATGTGTAGAGATAAACAGTTGTTTACACTTCAGTTTCCAATAAGGATTTTTAGGTTTTGCAGGATCTGTCACTAACTCAAAGAATGTTTCTTTAAGAAGTGAATTGATCTGAAAAATATGATTGCTATCCAAGCTTGAGATAGGATCATCTATATAGATAATGTAATCTTTAAGTTTACTCTTTTGTTCAATACTTTTGAGATTTACTAAAAAGTGAGAGAAGGCTATTGCCATTTTCTCTCCTTCACTGAGATTTTGAGCTAAATCTGCCCCCCTCATCAAGTTGAACTTCTTTGTGGAGGTGTTCAATTTAATTTCGATATCATCTCTGCTTAAAAAACTTTGAACAAACGCATTGAATTGTGCACAACCTTCTGAATCACTTTCTTTTAATGCTGTAAGCCTATTAATCTCACTGCCGTAAGCTGAAACCTGCTCTTCAAGGAATTTAATCTTATCCAGAGCTTTTTCATATTGAGATTGTTTGGTAAGATATTTTGATTGTTTTAAGAATAAAGCCACCAGATGATTTTTATATCGGCCTCTTTCTGCAGTAATTGTTTTCTCGAAGTTTTCAGTAAACTGATTGTTTTCTTTAATTAGCTCGTTAAGTAATTTAATCTCATTGAATAGCGGTTCAAACTTTTCTATTGAAAATAATACATCTATTGAGCTATATATTTTATTGGTAGCTTTTTTGCTTAATGCTGCTGATATAATTTTTAATTGTGTTTTGTATTTGGCAATTTCCTTTTCAATTTTTTGTTTACGTTTTTTAAAGCCTTCCTGAAACCCATCATTAAAGTCATTAATACTTGTAGGAATATTTAACTGATCAATGATTTTTTCTTCTTCAGCAATGAAATTTAAAAGAGAGAATATATCATTTTTTAGTCTTGAGGATTCATTTTCAAAGTAACTTATTAATTGAGCAAATCGTTTATCTGGTATTTTATTTCCGCAAAAAAGGCAATTGTCGCTTTCTTTGTGCAGTGCTACGCCTGACTTTACCCAATTAAAAGCTGGCAGGTGCTTGTCTAAAATACCAATAACATTTTCTTTAGAAGGTACTCTTTGTACTATCTCATTTGCGGAATCAATTATTTTTTTGATACTGGTTTCAATATTAACATCTTTCAATTGAGGCTTAGGCTCTTCAATCTTAATAATCTTGGATAGTACAGCCAATTCTTCTTTTGAATTTATAATAGAGCTTTCTAAGTCATCCAATATCTTGTCCTTAATTCTTTTGAGATGCCCTTTATTGAATTCTATCAAACTTGAAAAGGCCTCATTTTTAATTCTACTGGCTTCTTGTGTAAATAGGGCTTCAAAATTGTTGAATTCATCAATTGCATTCTGATATTTTTCTTTCTTTCCTTTTACTGTGGTAGTACCGTTGATTGCGTCAATAAGTTTTTCAATTCTTTCTATTTCAGCGGCTATTTTAGCGTTGTTTCCTACTTCAAAATAAATAGCCTGAATGTGTTCGTCAAACTCCCATCGAAGATTGTCTTTTACATATTCCGCATTGAATACTAAAACTTCATAGGGAAAAGAAGATAGGGTTACATTGTCAAAAACTCCACTGTCACAGGTTAGTTTTATTATGCCTGATTTATGTCCAGGATGAATCTCTTTGTCCCTTAAGGAAGTGAAAATTCTTGACAATGTTGTTTTGCCAGAATAGTTCCATCCATATAGGATATTCTTTTCTTTAAATTCTTCAATATCAGAAATAGTTCCCCAATTGAAGTTTTTAAAGATGCCAAAATCTTTTAGTTGATCAATGCGCTTAATCATTATCGGCAGAATTTATAGCAATTAATCGTACAAATGCTTTACATGTCTATTAATATAACTATTCAAGCCACTTCCACTTTGAGATAATCGCTTCATATTCTCAACGTGAGAATTTCCTGCTTTTCAATAGCTATAAGGATAAGTTCTAAAAGAACTTGAGAATTTGACCTTAATATAATCGTTACCTATTTCATAGGCAGATACTCCTGAATCACCTGCTCTGTTTCTATATCCTTCCATTATTAAAAATTTAAAGTTCAGCGTGAATACGGGACATGCCTTTATCTCCGCGTTTATATCCTTCTCTTGGACCATCAAAAGTTTGCTCAGTGATAGTAATATCATCGGCTTTCCCTAAATCATACATTTTCCATCCGAATTTACCAGTTGAGCTATAGCCGTCAATCTGATAAGCGCGCAAACCTTCATTGCCCGCCGTTGTTTCACCATAGCAATGTGGTTCAACTACCCTTAATTCTCCTTCATAGTAGAATTCGATCACATTTAAATTCTGAATGGCTGTAATAATGTCTGTGTTCATTTTTAGTTATTTTAAAAGTTAAAAATTTAATTTCATTAATTCCTCCACCAACATCCACACCATTGTACACGGATTATGTTCCGCATAGTCCTGCCTATCTTCATAAGTTTCCGTAAGCCGTTTAGCATTCCGAATGGCATCTTTAATACTACCGTGCTCTTTTAGTAAGGCATACATCTCCTTACTGTTCTTTTCATAATTATAATCATCTCCAACATAAGGACGAAGATTATCTTCAATCAAACCTTGATATTGCTTTCGGTTCATTGCGTTTTGGTAGTGATGGAAATGAAGCAAATACCATAACTCAAAAGCCTCATTGCTCCAGGCACAGCCAACAAGAGGAGTGTTTTGAGCACATCGTACAATAGCGTTATTAAAGTCGTTTGCAGCAAAACTATCCCGGTCAAATACTACCCAAAGCTTATCAATAGGTCTTGTTGTATTTTTCTCATAAGCTGCTTTTAGTCGTAAAGCCTCATCCACCAGGGATTGCGTATTACGGCCGGTTCCCTCGATGTCTATCTGATAAGCCGTCAAAACGCCTTTAGGAAAATCCTGCTTTAGCCCTTCAAAATAATTTGGCTCTGTTGCCGCACCTTCACATACTATGAGATAATATACACGTTTATTGCGCATATCTTTTTTTCGCTTCTGCTCTTCTCTAGCAAATCGTTTTCGTTGTTCATTAGGGATCTTTATTTTCCTTGCCATTTCGTTACAACATTTGACAGGTTTCCAATAAACGGAATGGCTCCATAACGCCCTTCGATATAATCTTTCTCAAACGAACGATCCTTACGAATTGTCTTTCCTTGTTCTTTATATTCTACCAGAGAGTACATATCAGATACGCCATATTGATCCTTCTCAATAAAGTAAATCTGGTCTCTGCGATAGTTCCCATAGTATAAAAGGTTCGTATCGTGTGTGGCAAAAATCAGTTGAGCATTATTCCGGTTGAAGTCTTTTGAATTAAACAGCTTTGTTACGGCAAGCGTTAATAAAGGGTGTAGGCTGGCATCTAATTCGTCCACAACCAATACGCCACCATCATTCAAAACATCAAACACGGGTCCGGAAATATTGAAAAGCTTATTGGTGCCTGAAGACTCCTGGCTTCTCATATCAAACTCGACCTGTCCAATAGCTTTGCCTTTAGCATCGTATTTCTTATGAATTGTCTTGATGTCAATTTTAAATGCTCCTTCTAAATCTGTTACCAGTTGTTTCACTAAACTTTCAGGCATGTCCTTTGGTAACTCTTTTCCATCAAAAGGTTTTTTGCTGATCGATATGTCATCAAAACCTAAATCCAATTTCTTGTAGAAATCAAGTAAAGCAGTACTGGTTTGCTTATTCTCAAGCATACCAAAAGTTACTCCTTTATAGCCTTCATGACTTAAGCCGGAAATGGTGATGAAGTTATTAAACCATTGCATGATTTTCTTAGCGATCTTGCCATTGAACTGGTCTGCAACCGCCAGAAAAAGTGCATTCTCCCTTGTTCGCTCTTCTAAATCTTTTCCCTCCGGAAATCCCTTCATCACTTCGATTCCATCTTCTTCTCGAATAAATAAAGGTTTGTCCGCATTTTTAGGTGCCTCAAACAACCATTCAGCATGTACTTGCTTATCATCAACTTCAAACCCATATCTATAGCGGATATTATCAATGATAAAAACAGTCTCGAAAAAGGAAGCTGATTGCTCCGTATCAGTATTTAGCAGGAACGGAACAATATCCAATTCATAGGTAGATGATTGCTCGAAAGACTGCAAAACCAAACGTCTCATTGTTGACATAGCCTTGATGAAATTGCTTTTACCGCTTGCATTTGCACCATAAATCACTGCACCCTTCAACAGATCCAACCGCTCGGTCGAAAAAATATTTGTGTCAACATGCTCCTTAATCGAGGTTGCGGCCAGACTAAGGGTCGTTTTTGTTTTGAAGGAAAGATAATTGCCAACTGAAAATTCAAGTAACATACTTTTGTCTTTATGTGAAATTTTCTCAAAAATACAAAAAATATTTAAAAAAAGTAAAATTTGAGACTTTTTCTCATTTTCAATTAGTTTAATTGTATAAACTCTTCCATTTTACATTCTCAACAATTCCTCGAACAATAAAGCATATTGATGTACTACAATTTTGGAAATGGAGTAAAACATTCTAAAGTGTTAACTATTCTTTTGTACTTCTTACCAAAGCCAGAACCCCTAAAGCACATGAAAGTCAAATCAAAAAAACGAATGCAACCTGAAGAAGCGATGAAAATACTCAAACAAGAAGGAATGGAAGTAACCCTGGAACAAGCACAACTTATACTTGCTTTTCTGTACAAGTTTGCCAAAATATCATTAGCGGTTCTTGTAGAAAATCCTAAAAATGAATGGCATAGGCAGTTCGATTCCTATAGGGCTATCATAGAAGAAATGGATTTTCAAATTGATTGAGAAAATCAGTTTTAGTCTGAAACCTTTACTGGGACTGCTTTTCATAGGAAATCAATTATTTCAATTAGGGCAAACGAAATGAAGGCAGGAAAAATGTTATCGAACTCTTTGAAATGCAATACCGGCAATGGTTTCAGCCAATAAAAAACCGGAAACAGCTGATGTTTCCGGTTGAGTAGTCCCCCTCGAACAGTTTTCGAACCATTTTTTGGATGATTTAAGGCAGCTGGCTGCTATAGTGGCCTGATTGCCAATAGATATTCTGCCTTTTCGGAGGCAGCAGGAACTTTTGTGTGTAAGATAAATGTGAAGAAGGATGAAAAAGTTATCGGTAATACAATCATCGGCGAACCGGTTCATGGAAGAACCGTTCTCCCAGGCCGTTCCTTTTGTTCACCAGCAGCCCCACCTTTCCCGGCAAATGTTCCCGCCAAGGCCTCCACCATCAAGAAGGAATATCCATTACCCATAATGGAAACGGATACAGAGGCTACATTTTTTCACGACACAACTATTTAATCATGGCAGAGTTTAAACGGAGAACGCTGATATTAAGCACCGGCAAACAAATCAAACTGTACGGAAACAGTATCGGGATTGGCAGGTCCCTGGAGGTAGCAGAAGGCTACGCGCCCAATATATTTTCCTATTTATCCAATGAAGAAAAAGAAAAATCCGCCCCGGCAGTGTCAAATCCGCACCAACTAACCGCCGAGGAAATGTACGAGCTGGCAGATTATTCCATAAGGCTTTGGCTGGATTTAAAGGACAATATCCGTAAGCATGGGGTGAATAGCCCTAAAGTTTTTAATAGTGATTCGCTAAGATGATGAACCGCCTATGACTAACATACGGGAAAGACGACAACGAGTAGCAGGAGATTTTCAAATAGCCAGTAAGGGGCTTAATAACAGGGATGCTATTTGAAACTTTCTTAAGGCGAGCGGTGTTGTTGTCGAACAAAAAACCGGTTCGCCAACCACGCTCGCCTTTTGCTCCCGTTGGTCACAAAAGGAAATACAGGAAATACTTTAAAATGAGGATGTATGGAAACTGTGAGCAGGAAACAAAAAAAGGCCGGAAGACCGGCTAAAGCCATTAAAAAAGAAATACGGGCCTGCGTAAGATTTACCCGCCACGAATATTTTATTATCCGGGAAAAGGCAGTTCAAGCTGGTGTAAATGCTTCGGTCTATATCCGACAAACCGCAATCCAGGGAAAGATAATTACCCGGCTCACCGCCGAAGAAATACAAACTGTCAGGCAGTTGATCGGCATGTCGGTGAACATAAACCAGGTGGCAAAAATTTGTCACCGGGAAGGATTATTTGAGGCCATGCAGTATTTCGAATACTACAGGAATCAGATTGATCAGTTGCTTAAACAATTAAAGTCATGATCAGCAAACCGGTTCCTGCCAATTCTTTTTACCATACCTGCCGCTATATCAGTAATAAACCCGGTGCTGAATTGCTGGTTGCAGAAGGAGTGCGAGGACACGATTATAAGTTAATGGCGGATGATTTTCAAACACAGCAACAATTAAGACCCGATAAAAAGCAAGCCTGTTTTCATTCGATCCTAAGTTTTTATCCAGGCGAAAAGCCATCAGATGAAATAATGAAGGAGATCGCAATGAAGTATCTTAAGGAATTAGGAATCGTGAATACCCAATATGCCATCAGCAAGCATACGGATAAAGCACACCTCCACCTGCATATTGTTGCCAACATGGTCAACAACGAAGGAAAGGCTATCAGCGACAGTTGGATAGGATTAAAGGGAAAGAAGATCGCCCAACGGCTTACTCAGGAATACAAATTAGTTCCGGCGACAGAGAAAAATCTTCGCCTTACCAACCTGGAAGCCCTCAGCAATTCGGAAGCAATCAAGTACAAAATGTATATCGGTATTTCCGAAAGCCTTCCACATTGCCGGACAATGAAAGAATTGGAAATGCACCTCCTGAAACAGGGTATCGAAACACAATATAAATACAAAGGGCAGACGCAGGAGAAGCAGGGAGTGAGTTTTAAGCTGGACAATATTTCCTTCAAAGGAAGCCAGGTGGACAGGAAATTTTCCTTTTCGGGTCTGGAAAAGATATTGGCCTTACAGCAAAGACAAGTGCAGGAACAGCAGCAAAGGGCCGAATACAAATTGAAGTTTGGAAGGCTCCCATCTGTTCAAAAACATTCAGGCCATCAAGACGTAAAGCCCGATACGCTACATATGGATGGAAAAGAATCTAGCCAGGATATTGCTAAGGGCATGGAAAAAGTCCTTGAGATTCTGATGAAGAGCGAACAAACACATGGGCAGATGCCGTATGAATTAACACAGGAGGCGTTACGGAAAAAGAAGAAAAAGCAATCTCAACAGCTTAACCGATAGTTATGTTTCAGAACCTAAAATGTAAAATTATGAATGAACAAAATAATAGTACCAGTGCAGCATTTATGGAAGTAACTTCCCGAAAAGTGGAAGGGCAGGATAAAAAAATTGCCGCTATTGAAGAAAAAATGAAAGATATACCAGCCAATACTGAACTGTTGCACAAAGTATTGAACAGTGTTGAAAGAATGCGTTCTGATACAAAGGAAGCTGCATTGTTGCCAGATAAGTTGCTACAGCTTTCAAACTGGCTTGAATTGGTTACAGACTTACTGAAGAAACCCGCCGTCAATAAGGTCGTGCATCACCACCACATACCAAAATTGATATGGATTTCCGTAGGATTATTTATTACGTTATGCTTGGTATGTTCCGGGTGGTATGTTACCAGCACTAAGTTAGATAGTTTCGTAGCCAGCGATACGAAGTACCGGCAATTGCGGTTGGATACTGCTCATAAAAGCGTTCAGCTTTATCTTGACCAGTTAGACAGTCTATATTATGTGCATCCTGATCTTCGGGAAAAAGTTCTTGAAACGGAAGAAGAATACCGCCTTAATTGTGAACGCTTGCAAAAAGCGGAGCGGTTGAAAAAAGAGGCCGAAAATCTTGAAATGGCTGCCGGGAGAAAATAGATATTGTGTTTTCGTAGCTGGTTTTGTTGCAACTTCTTCCTTTTCTTGTTTGGCAGGCCTGTTTTTAAAAAAGATAACATTATTCCTTTATTTACAAGCAATATTGCATGCCGTAGAGCTACAAAGCAGAAATCAAAAAATGGACAGTAAATGGCTTTTACTGGCAATTATTTGAATTCAAAAAAGAATACCATTATGCTTGTGCACTACTTATACACTCAATTGTGTACAAGTGAATATTTCTTAGCGCTTTTGTGAGCCCATTCGCATAAAACGCGGACTCTTTGGGTAGGATTTGAGCAGCGGGTGGGTTCGTTTTCCATTAATTGGGTCAAACGGGCAAAGCATAAAGCTTTTATTATCAATGCATTATATACATGTTGGACATCCCGTTGCCCCTTTATTGCCCCTTTGTTGCCCCTTTATTGCCCATTTGCAGAACATAACGGGTTCCTTTTCCAGTTGATCCAATTTTGGCAATGAGGTCTTTCTCCAACAAAAGCTGAAGATCATAGGAAGCAGTACGTTTTGAAACATTAAACAAGTCCTGATACTTTTTATTGGTAATACTTTCATTGTTTTTTATAAACTGCAGTGCTTTAATAAGACGGTCTTCAAGACCTAACCCTGCCAAATATTCCTCTGTATAAATATCCTTCAGAAAGGTAACCACAACACCACCCCAGTCTTCTTTAAATACAGGTTCCGGTAATCCGGCCTCTTCGAAAGCAGTCATTATTTTTTCAATGCCCCTCCCCCAGGATTCTATATAACCCGCACGAAAAAAGGCTTCCGCAATATGCTTGTTTCTCGGGCGGGAAGGGTGCTTCTGCGTTAATTTTTCTAAAGGAATATCAACAGGTAATTGGCCGGGGTTCCACAGTATCAATTTATCATCGTACACGCTAAGTTGGATAGTGGTATTGGTATAATCTTTATGTACTATGCTGTTCAATATTGCTTCACGCAATGCAGGTTCCGGGTATTCCAATTTTTCAATCCGCTGAAGACCTTCATAAGTGATCGGCGAAATAAGATACCTTTCTTTAAGTAAGCGAATAACCCGGTCCACCATTTCAAAAATATTTCCTTCCACCGTATCCTGAAATCTCAAATCGGCATCAGATGTTCCGAATCTTCCGATTTTGAAGTAGCTGTGTATAAAATAACGCTGCGGCCTCTTGCCAAATAAGAGAACGGCGGCGGCTCTTAGTTTACCATCCAGGGTAATTAAATTCAGGTTTTGCAGCAAGGTGGGCAAGTCATCTTTACCAGCACTTTCGTAGATACGCCCGCTTTTGACGCTTGCCTTTACAAACGAGGCCACTGCCGCTTCATCTAATTCCTGTATGGTAGCACCCTCAACAATTGTATCATCCCAGGTTCGGCCTATCTTTTTGAGCAAAAAATCATGCAGAGCGGCTCCCTTCAATTCCTGCTTGGTGCTACCGCTCCGGTAATGATGCACCCCATGATAGGAGATGGGTACGGTACTTGCCGGAACGACAACCTCGATATAGTGTTTCTCCGCTTTCTTATGCAGGTTCACATCTGCCACAAGCCCCAGATGATGAACTATTTTATTGGGTAGATCGTCCATCAGCTTCTTGTAATTATCTACCCCTGTAACCACACCTTTATCGTCAATGCCGATATATATCCGGCCTCCTTGCGCATTTGCGAAGCCGCATATCCATTTCAGATACTCATCCCTCCAGCTTTGTTTGTATTCTATGTTTTGATGTTCGGGCATGTTTTTTCAGATTTCATCTCCTTGTTTCAAATAATATCCAACTACATTTAAACTCTCATCTTTGCGGTAGTATTCTGGGTCTTGAAGCTTTACTTGGCTTAGCTTCTTCAGTTTAATCATATAACTACCATCTTTAGGTTTCATTACCTGAACACCCTTGGTAGTTCTGCTGTCAACAGAATTTATTTTGTTAGTATTGAACACCACTACTTTATTTATACTACTCAATGCAACCAAATCAATATCATTTTCAACATGTTCTATGAAAATTAATTTGGATTCATCGTTGAAACCGTTTTTAAGTTTTTTTCGATTATGTTCCGTTTGAAAACTGTGCATAGAAATTTTGCCAGCCTTCCCATTCTGAAAACCTACTATTAAATAACCAGAATAGCTTCTTGTTCCTGTCAAGTAGATTGGTTTTTCTCCGGCTTCAAGTTCAACTTCGTTATTGAGTTGCGAAAGATTTGTCAATCCACGATTTTGAACTTTGTAAACATTATGACTTGAAGTGAAAACTAAAATCTCTGGAAATGAAAACAAGTTTGTAGATGCTTTCATTTTCATTTCTATCAGTTCTTCATTTCCCAAAATCATTTTCGCCTGACTTTCGGTTCTGAATAAATCGGGTTGCTCTGTGCTTTGTCTTGATGTAGTTACTGGTTTTTGATCCTGCGGGTGAACCGTTTCTATTATCTCGTCCTCAATCTTTTCTTCTTGTTCATTTTTAGAATAGCTATTTGTAATTGGAGGTTCTTCTTTCTGCATATCATTCTCACGAAGTTTTTTCCAAAGTGGCTCTAACGCTTTCTTCCGATTAGAATAATATTCTGCCCCTCTGATTCTGACGAATTGCCAGCCGCATCTTTCCAAAACTCTTTGCCGCATTAAATCATTTTGAAATTGCTCTGCTCCATGATATTTATCGCCATCACATTCAACAGCTATTTTAACTCCATTTGAAAGCAAAGCAACTAAATCAATTCTGTATTTTCCTTTCGCGACCTCATATTGCGGAATCACACTATAGTTATTTGTAACAATATCGTTGTAAACATCAACTTCAAACCAACTTTCAAAAGGTTCGGGTTGTGTTCCTATAGTTCTATCAAAAGTTTTCTGAAGTGGAACAGGTTGCGGCTTGTAATTTAAGAAATGGTCAAGAAGTTTGTAACGTAAATCGTTTGTATTGCTTAAATCTTCAAGTTGTACTGAATGGAATAACCAAACCTGTTCTTTTGCTCTGCTGACCGCGACATTAAATCTCCTTTCATCTTCTGGCTTGGTTAAAGCCGTTCGGTTATGATTATGCGCTGTAATTAAACTAAGAAACATGATGTCTCTTTCATCACCCTGAAAACTTGCCGATGTTCCACAAACTATTTTCCTTTTCTTAAATTCTACCTCACCAATTTTCTTTATTATCAAACTCTCAATGATTGAGGCTTGTTTAGTTCCTTGCAACCCAATTACCCCAAAAGTTTTTCCTTTGTAATTTTCATCATTTACAAGTTCTACAATTTTGTTTGCGAGGGCCTCTGCTTCAACTCTGTTTGTGATGTTCTGATATGTTCCGTCAACATAGCCACTTTGACAATACTCATGTTTCAATGGCTCTAATCTTTTTTCCGAATATTGCTTTAATGGATACAAACCTTTTCCATCAGGAGCATAAAAAAGTTTATTGCAGAACTCGATAATTTCAGGCATACATCTGAAATGCTCCCGCAATACTGTTACTCCATTGCAAAATCTTCTTGCATGATCAAAGAAGCTGAACTCTGTTCCGTAGTAATTTGCAAAAGGAATATTTTGCAGGTGTCGATTTATGTGTGGTGTCATTGTGTTTGCATCAACACCTACGTACTCAGGTGAAGTTTGCTTGTCATCACCAACAATGATAATGTTCTTAGAAACGTAAAGAAGGAAAATTGCATCTGCTCCAAGCTGACTCGCCTCGTCAATAATTACATAGTCATACATTTCCTGTTCGGGCTGGATTGTTTCGGCAACTTTGTAAAGTGGCATTATCCAACAGGGAACGGAATCTTTGCATTTCTCCATTTGATGCTGTGCTTCCTTTCTGAATTTCAACGCCCGCTTACCAGTTCCTGTCTTACCAATTTTCTTAACTGCCTGCACCCATGCTTGTAGGTGTTGACGCAACAAAAAGTTTTTGCTTAAACTTTCCAAAACATTCAGCCAAGCTTTCTTTGAAGCGATTGCAGAAATTAGCTTTTCTTCTTGCCGTTCAAGGTCTGCTAATTTGAAAGTAAGTGTCGTTTCATAATCTTCTTCCAAAAGTTTAGTGATTTCTGCAAAGGCATGTTTAAAGTGAATTGCATTGTCAAGTTGACGAAAGTTTGAAAATTCAAAAACATTGTCCCAAATTTCTTTTATCGTAGTCGGAAAATGTCTGTTAAGATTTTCTTTGAGGTTTTTAAAATGAAAGTACTTTTCCTTTTCAACATTCAACTTGTCAAGCTCCAAAATTTGTTGCTCGTAATTTTCTACATCAATGTTTGCAATGGTTTTGGAAATGGTTTCTGCAACTGGATGAATGTTTTGAATTGAAAGATGTCTGTTTGCATCTGAAATTTTTGCTTTGAATGTTTTTGCCTGTGCAAGCAAATAACTGTAATCGCAATCATCAATAAGTCCAGTGATTTTTGAACTATCGTAGTCCTGAATTTTTATTGATGAAGTAGATTCAATTTGAGTTTTAAGTTTGTTTGATTCAGAAAGTAAATTAATTAAACTTTCTGTGTCGGTTTTCAGTTGTCTGTAAAACTTTGCTCTGTCCGAATAAGATTTTGAATTTCCATCTGCCTTGATTTCCCAAATTGTTTCAAGTTCTTCAAAATCCTGTTTGGTTTTGATGTCAGCCAAAACAGTTTGAAACTCTTCGGTTGTATCGCATGAGCTGCCGTTCACCCGCACACCTTCAATAAAATATTTCCTCTCCTTTACATTTGCAGATGCAAACGGATTATTAAACACTGAAAGAAATCCTCTTAATTTCTTTCCATTATTCAGAAGTTGCAAAAGAAATTCTGCATCACTCTTTAATTGAATCAAACTTTTATCAGTCGGATATTTTACTTCAACACTTCTGTCAAACTGCTTCAACTTCTCATCTGCAAGATCTGCTAAAGTTATGTTCGTTCTTGAAAGTTTGTCTTTCCAAATAAATAAACTGTTCCGAAAGTCCCAAATGAGTTTTGCTTTGAAAGGAACAATGTTGTTTTCAATTTCCGAAACGAGTTTGTGTAATTCTTGCAGCAACTTTTTCAACTCAGAATAGTTGTTGCAATTGATTGATGACTGTTCTTCCTTGAAAGAATATTTTTGAACTAACTCGTTTTCGATTTTGTGATACTCTTTGAGTTCCTGAACAGAAAGAAGTTTTTCTTTTTGAGGAAGGATGAAATTGAAAACACTGGTGTCTATGCTTTCATATTTTCTTGTCAGCGAATTAAAGTTCTCAATGTCTGCAATCAAATTGATTTGGGTAATGTCTGCAAACTCGTCCTTGAACCATACAAAAGCTGGCTGTTCTTTCTCAATTCTCTCGGCAATTTCTGAAAGTGTCCCATGATAGTTTTTGTTTATGTTCTGCCGCCTTGTTGACTTCTCTTTTATTTTTAGCCATTCGTTTTTAGTGTTAGCCTTTTTCTCTTTGAGTAAAATCAGTTCAACTTCTTTTTCCTCAATCTCCTTTTTGAAAGAACTAAGGTTTGTGACTCTTGAAAGTTCATCATTGATAGCGTTCACACTTGCATCAAGGTCTTGAATAGAAGTTGAATCACCACTTAAAAGATTTACAGTTAAGTTTTGAAACTCTGCTGGCAATTGATTTTTCAAAACTTCCAATGCTCGCTTGGTGTATGCAGTCACCAAAACTTTTTTGCCGTTTGCTAAAAGATGGCAAATCAGATTTGCAATCGTGTGAGATTTTCCTGTGCCTGGCGGTCCCTGAACCAAAACTTTATTGTTACGTCTTGCTTTCTCAATGATTTCAATTTGTTCATCGTTATACTTCTTCGGAAAATAAATTGTCTCATCAACTTCTGAACCAGAACTTTCGCTTTCTGAATCGCGTGGAAAATCTTCAGGGCTTTCTAAGTAGCCAATGATGTCATTGATTGAAGGAATGTCTATTGATTTATCTGAGCCGCTGATGTCCTCAATAATTTTTTCATAGAGAGCTGTAAAACTTCTTGTGTTGCGTTTACGTAACAACAATGCAGGAGTAAAATAAACAGTTGGCTTTTGTGCCACTGTTTTTGATTTTGCCAAATCATCTTTTGATTGTCCGTCGGTTCTTACTCTGTCCGAAAAAATTTGAATTGCTTCTTTTATCTGATTGTCAAACGGACTGTCTGTAATGTTTTTCTCTTTTAAAAACTCGGCAACTTTATTTTCTGCTTCAATGATGTCTGCTGAATCAAACTGCTCAAATAAATCAAGGATTGCATCGGTTTCAATTTGTATTTCATTGTCAATGCTTGGGGAAACTTTTACAAAAGATTCTCTTGCTGAAAATTCAAAAGTGATTTCTGCTTTTGATGTGAGTATATGTCGACAAATTAGAGGAGTGTTTGAACTCTCTTGGAAATGCAATAACCCGACACCGACAATTAACTCATACTCCTCGCCAAATTGTTGTGCTTTGTTGTAGATGCTGAAAAGATGTTTGTATGTCTTGCTCTGCTTTTCATACTCTGCAAGTTTAGCTTCGTATTCTGTTTGCTGCTTTTTGAAAAACTCCAAATCATCAATCCATTTTTCATTAAGATAAGTTTGAAACTCTGTTTCAACTTCGGGTTTGTCTTTAAGCAAAATTGTTTTTCCGTCTTTGACAAATGATTCCTTTAAGCTTGGTGTTCCGTTTTCATCAGCTAAACTATTTTTCTCAACCCAGTCAGAAAGCAATTCACTGAGTTTTGGAAATTGCGGTTCATGTGGTTCGCCTTTTGGTTTAGTAATCTTCAACCAGTAGTCAGCATCCTGATTGTAGTTTGGAAATGTGATGCAATCAAAAATGTCATATTGCGGAATATCTGCAAGCCAAACTTTTTCAGGATATTGATTGTCACTGCTCTCGATGTCTCTTACAGGATTACTCCTGAGTTTTGAGAACTCAAGCAAATAGTTAAAAATCTGCAAATATTTATCTTTTTTCATTGTAGGTATCCAAAATAAAAACTTTCACAAATACATCCAAACTCCAACGATTTTCTAATGCGTAAATTTGTCTGGTAAAAGTAGTGTTTCCATGTGTTTTACCCTGTATATGACGAGAGCTATTGTGCATTATATTAACTTTCCCTGGTTCACTGTTCTCCATTCCGCAAGTCAATAATTAATATTGCAGTCGTTCTTTCAGGACGATATTCTGTTTCCCGCTGGCCGGGTAGTTCTGCGGTGTCTAACATCTGTAATACATAATTAGGTGTTTCCCGAAATCCCAACTCCTGTACATTTTCACGTTCGTCAAGATTGTTAGAGTATGTTGGAAAATATTTCTGTAAGTGTTGCTTGAAACCTTGCTCAATATTAGGCGCAGAGTTATAAGTTATAGGGCAACAGAAAAGGCAAGAAATAGGATTTGTCAATTGTAACACATCCGATGGTTGAAGTGGTCGTCTCCCTTTTAAAATAAATTCTTCATGTAGCTTTTTTGCTTCGCCCAAATATACTCCTTCTCCATTAGGCCTGCCTTGACACATTGTTGAATTATTGTTTTCTTTTCAGTTGAATAGAAAGCATAGAAAGAAACCATCCCATCTTTGGCGCTGTCTTCAAGTAGTCGTTCAATTTGTAGTTTGCCGTTGCTTGTATAAGCGATTCCATAATAACAATCTGAATTAGGTTGAAGTTTCTTTGCTTGAACCCGTGCAGCGAATGATCTTTTATTTGGGAATACAAACCACCATTCCCAATCTGCGCCAGTTTTCCTACCTTCTTCAGTTCTTGTGAACTGTTTATATTTTATCGTCGAAATTTTTTCTGATAAACTGTAAAGTAACCAGTCAGTAAGACTTTCCTCTTTGACCTCTGGTTGTTTTGTCAACCATTTTTTCACTTTGGTCGTACAGTCAGTAAATGAGTTACAAATGTTGTTCATGGTCAATATACAATATCGGCTAATTCTTGCATTTGCGAAACAAAATAAAAACTTTCGCAACCAACGCCAAGCCTCTTCGAATTGTGAATAGCAATCGTGTTTGACAGACACGGAGCAATCATTTCTGGTTCTTTAATTTTAATCCACCATACAATGCCTCCAGCAATTCGCATGGATTTATATCTATTGCCAGAGCTATAAGATATAATTCGTCTGCCCGCAATTTGGTTGTCTTATTTAAAGTAAGTTGATTTACCCTGGCTTTACTCAAACCTGTTCTTCTTGCGACCTCAGATTTATTAACTGATTTAACCGCTAAGTATTCTCCTAACTTGGTCATTTACTTTTCTTTATAATTGAAAAGTAAAAAAGTATAGAAAAAATATCTAAAAATTGCTCTAAATGGATATAAAGTATATATATTTGGATATATTTTCTATCCATAATTTTATTGTAAATGCCTTCTGATTCTTCATAAACGCACTAACAAATAAATAAAGCGTATTTGCTTTGTTCTCGCACTGAAAAACTACGACCTTTTAAGATGACGAGAAAATAAGGTGAATCGCTCACGTTTTCCTTAATACATTTAAGGTTCGGACGTGGGCGTCCTTATTTCGTCATCAGGGTGTCGTAGCCCTTCAGTGCGGTAAGGACTAACCCACGTCTCTTTTTTATATTCCCCGGTTGGTCTTTCAATCACATTCTTCACTTCTAAATGTTTCGTCATGGCAAAGACTTCAACCGGCAAAAAGCCAACACAAAAACCCAAGCCCGGAAAAAAATGGCAAACGGGCGATTACGATCGCTATCCCCATTACGAGTTTATACTTCCTTATCAATTTCTTTTACTGTGCAGGCTGTTGGATATTACACCGGAAGGGGTCATTAATGATTTTATGGAGAACCTTTCCTGCGGCAGTTGGAGGAGGGAGGGCAGGGACAAAGCGAAGGAGCATTTGATCAATTATTTCATTGAGCTTGGTTATGGACAGGACATTTATACGGAAGAAGACATCCGCCAGATGTTTAAAGAAATGGATGCCCTGGGCTTGCTGTTTCCCAAAAATAGCAAAGGCAAAATGATAGACCACTATGCCAAATGGCGCGATAAGCATCACAATCACTGGTTCAAGCAATGGTTCAGGAAACCGAGGCGTAAACTTTCAAAAGAAGATTCACTATGAAACCCTTTACCATCTACCATTTATGCCGGGATTCTTTTTCTTTTCTTCAACAGCCTTTAATTGATATTATAGTAAAAGCAGCAAAGCCCGATATGATCTTCCTGCTGGGCGCATCTTTGTACCGGAGAAGAAGCGAAAGCATATTTAACGAACAGGCACCTGCTTCGCAACACATTTCAGACTGTTTTCTGTTGGTATTAATTCCAGACCTCTGTAATAAAGAGCTACATGAATGGCAGGACAAAATAGAAAACAACTGTAAATCCTTAATGCCGGTTACTGCCCTTGTGTTACTAACAGTCACTTTTGAAGAATGGCTGAAGGCAGGCCACAGGTTTGCACTCACCATAGTGCAATCGGCAACGCCTGTTTATGATACCGGTAATATTTCTTTGGCTATTCCTCAAAATGTTGCCAATACTATTACCTACAAAGACTGCGAAAGACAATACACTGAAGGGCTGATGAAAGCAAAAGAGTTTTTAGCCGGTGCTGATCTTTACCGTGTCAGGAAGCAGCATGCAATGGCAGCTTTCATGCTGCACCAGTCGGCCGAGCAGGCATTGCGTACCTTATTAAAGGTTGGTACAGGCTATCACGCCAACACCCATAGCCTCGACAGGCTGATCCGTTACGGTAGCCTTATTGCTTACCAGCTTCCAGATATTTTTCCGCAAAAGACTGATCAGGAAAAACGTCTTTTCAGCCTGTTGCAAAAAGCATATATAGATACACGGTATAAAGAAGATTTCAAAATCTGCAATGATGATTTGTTAGACCTGTCAGTACGAGTGAAACATATACACGAAATATTGGCTGATGTTGGAAAAACAGTATTTCAAGGCAACAGCAGGGTCAACACGCCAAGTTTTACTTAACTTCTTTAAATCATATGCAATGAAAAAAGCAAATAACCGCAGCAAAGCCTTTGAAAAACAACTGATCGATTTTCTGCATACCATCGGCGACAACCTCTATGCCTTGCGGATGAGCCGTAAAGCAACACTGAAAACTGTTGCAAGAGCAATAAAAATTTCTCCTGGCAGGCTTAGTAAAATTGAAAAAGGGCTTTGCCCGCATTGCAGATTCGGTGTCCTGGTAAGGCTTTGTGAGTATTATGAAATAAAACTGGCCGATGTGGCAACAAAAGGAAAATTCAAAGTGCGGAAAGATAAACCTACTACACAAAGGAAACCCCAGCGCAAACGCTCAAAACTTAATATTCAATAAAACCACTAAAACATAATCTTATGCATTCGTTACCGGATATTTTGGAAAACATGAAACAAAATCTGTTGAGTAAAAGGAGCAAAAAAACCGCCTGGAAAATCATTAAGGAATATTTCAGTTTTTTTGGATTGGAAACCATCCGGGAAGAACTATGGATACTCACCAAGGGAGCCATCACCAACGACTTGGTGGATCAATCAGAAAAAGGTGAGGACAGGTATGACCTTATTTTCCATTATGAGTTCCTGGTGTTGTTTACTGATGCGGTGAATGTGCTGAATGATAAGCGGAAGAAGAAACAAAAGCAGCCTGATTACCTGCCTGCTTCTAACAAAATTAAAAGTCAAAAAAACGAAGCAAAGATAACGGCTGCCGCCCGCGAACCAAAAGGTTCGGCATAAACACGGGGCCGGCGCACAGGGCCGGCATTTATTCCGCTTCCTTTTGGTGTCTTGCCTACGCTGGGCCGTTGGGGGAAGGCTTTCTTTTTTCTCCTTTTTTCTTTTGAGATGTTAATTTTTATCAACCTTTTTTTGGATTTCCCGAATGGCATCTTCGGACTGTTCACCGGGAAAGTGTTTTTTGAAAAACGCAGCAAATTCATCCCTTGTATCCGGCTGTTCCCATTCCATTACTGTAAAGCAGGTAAGGGGCGTGCGCCTGGGCTTTTCGGTAAAGGCATATAATGGCAGGTAAGGAGGGGCGTAATAAAATGAATGCTCGATGAGCTTCTTATAGGTTTTATCATTAAATACCCGCTTCATGTCCTGTACAATGTCGTATGACTTGCAATCGGCAGCACCCTTTTTAATAGTATCTGCCAGAGCAGGCAGGCCCTCATCGTGCAGAAAGGTAAACAGATAATCCAGGAAATCAGCTTCCATTAAATCCAATAAATCCCGACAGTAAAAAGCGTATTCCTTTTTAAAAAGTTCTAATGAAAAATCATCCCTGTTCTTTTCAATAATGAATTCAATGAGCGCTTCTTCTTTTTGGATGATTTCCTTGATATCCGGCGTAAAAACCTGACCCGAAACCCGGATGGCATATTTCGGTTTTGAGAAAAGGTCAAAATAATAGCTCTTGAAAATAATAGGGATGCGGTCAAAAATTACCTGAACATACAGGGGATGCATAAGCCTGGTATGGAACTGGCTCTTTTTCAGCCGCTCGTTAAAGTAGGTTTTATAAGTAACTTTATATTCTTTGCTGGTTTTCTCCATTGATGCTTATTTAACCTGGTTTGATGCCTTAAATAGCTGAAACATCAAAATGTATCAAATACAGTCAAATTACGTAAAAAGCATACACACTCGCATTGCTTTAATAAGAGCGATGATATTTTTAATAAAGTTATGCCAAAATATTATTTTGGCATAACAAATATTCGTATATTAGTGGACTGATTGAATTGCTTACACAGGACGTGTGAGGTAAAGGACAAAGTGAGGAGGTGTAAGATGGAGAAGATTCAACCTGAAAAGGTAATGGAAATATTGCGCCAGAAAGGTGTGGAAGTATCGTTGGAGCAGGCCAAACTAATACTGGCTTTTCTGCGAAAATTGGCTGACATTGCCGTAACTCAATATTTAAAGAAATGAAAACAGCAGATTTGTATGTGCGGGTAAGCACCGATGAACAGGCAGACAAAGGCTATTCCCAAAGAAGCCAGGAGGAAACCTTGCGGAAATATTGCCAGATAAACGGGCTGCAAATCCGAAAGGTTATTTATGAAGACCATTCTGCTAAGACCTTTAACAGACCCCGGTGGAATGAACTTTTACAGGACTTAAAGAAAAGACGGGGAAAATCAAACCTGTTGTTATTCACTAAGTGGGACAGGTTTAGCCGGAATGCAGGTGATGCTTACCAGATGATTTATACCCTGCGCAAGCTTGGTATTGAGCCGCAGGCAGTAGAACAGCCTTTAGACTTATCTATTCCTGAAAACAAGATGATGCTGGCTTTTTACCTCACTGCACCGGAAGTAGAGAACGACCGCCGGGCATTAAATGTGTTCTTTGGCATGCGGCGGGCAAAGAAGGAAGGCCGCTGGATGGGAACTGCGCCGGTAGGATATACCAACAAAACTGATGACCATGGCCGGAAATATATTGCACCTAAAGATCCAGAAGCGTCCATCATTAAATGGGCCTTCCAGGAATTGGCGAACGGACATTTTGCCGCTGACCAGATAAGGAAGGAAGCCAACAACCGGGGACTAAAATGCAGCCGCAGTAATTTCTGGAATGCTATCCGCAACCCGGTTTATTGCGGAAAAATACCTATCACATCTCACAAGGATGAAGAAACAACAGCAGTACAAGGCCAGCATGAAGCGATTATTTCCGAAGCACTTTTTTATGAAACGCAGGAAGTTTTACTGAGAAGAAAAAGAAAAGAAAGACCTGCTACACAGATAACAGTAGATGAACAAATGCCCTTGCGAGGCTTTCTTATTTGCCCGAAGTGTGGCCGGATGTTAACCGGCAGTGCATCCAAAGGCCGGCATAATCATTACTATTATTATCACTGTGTTTCTCCATGCGGTTGCAGGTTCAGGACAGAAAATGCCAATAGTCTTTTTGTGCGGGAGTTGAAGAAATATGCACCTAATCCTGGCATGAGCGACATATATGTTATCACACTTAAAGAATCTTATTACGAACAAACCCGGAGCCAACAAAGTGATAGAAAGCAAATCTTTTCGCAAATAGATGAACTGAATTGCCGGCTGAAAAATGCAAGAGAGTTGGTCGCTGATCAGAAACTTGACCCAGAAGATTACCAGGAATTAAAGTTGGATTGTGCCAATAAAATCACCGTGCTGGAAGCAAAACTGGCGGGTTCTTCCCAGGCAGAAAAGAGTATTGATGGATTATTAAATCAGGCCATCAGTAACCTTTGCAGGTTGGATACTTTATATGAAGAGGGAACAGTTACGCAGAAGCGTCAAATCATTGGTTCGATATATCCCGAAAAACTCGTTTTTGACGGATTTCAATATCGAACCACCCGGCTGAATGAAGCCGTTCGGATGATATACAGACTGGGAGAGGGTTTCAGCGAAACAAAAAACCGGAAAAGCAACAAAAAATTGTGCCTTTCCGGTGAGGTAGTCCCGACAAGAATCGAACTTGTATCTAAAGTTTAGGAAACTTCTATTCTATCCATTGAACTACGGGACCAAACCTGCTGAAACACAATACCATCCGGTTTCAGCGGCTGCAAAAATAATGGATTATCTTATTCACAGGGAGATAATGTATGAATTAACCGGCGATTGTGTAATTTGAGTTCTAAACCTATGGGAATGAACCGTAACTATCTGCTTACCATGCTCCTGGCATTACTGGTTGCAGGCTGCTGCACGCAATCTGCCAACGCACAGGACAATCGCTTAAAAGCCAATATCAACCACCTGGCCATTTTCGTAGTAGACCTGCAAAAATCGGGCAACTTCTACCAGAACATCATTGGCCTCGACACCATTTCCGAACCCTTCCACGATGGCAAACATATCTGGATGCGCATCGGACTACACGCCGCCCTCCACATCATCCAGGGAGCAGATGCRCCCATCAAACATTTTAAGAAYAACCACATCTGCTTCAGTGTGCCCTCAGTAAGGGCTTTCACCGCAAAACTGAAAGAATACCATATCAAATGGGAAGATGTGTCAGGAAAAGAGGAAGGCATTACCAGGAGGCCCGACGGTATCCTGCAAATATGGCTACAAGATCCAGACGGGTATTGGATTGAGATCAATGATGACAGATCATAAATTGCTGAAATTTTAATGAGGTCCCTCGGCTACGCTCGGGATGACGGAAGTATTATATCTTTGCAGCCTCAAAATGGACTATGAAGTTTTATAATATCATYATCAAATACCGTTTCTGGCTGAGTTTGTTGCTGTTGGTAGTGGCTGTGGTACTCAATGTTACCGGAACCGGTTTCTGGCCTACTTTCCCCTTGTATTTCGTGGCCGTAATAGGCTTGTTCAGTCATTTCTTCATTGGTCCGCTGCGCCTTATCCAGGAACCTATGGAGCAGGGCAATATTGAAGAAGTAGAAAAAATACTGAAYACCATCTGGTTTCCCGGCCTGCTGTTCAAACCCGTACGCTCTACCTACTATACCATCAGGGGCAACCTGGCCATGATGAAGCAGGACTTCGACACCGCCGAAAAACACCTGAAGAAAAGYACCGAGYTGGGCGCACCCATGCCCGAAGCCGAAGGCGCCAAYAAAYTGCAACTRGGTATGATGGCCATGCAACGTGGCGACCTGAAACAAGGCGAATCCTATATCCGCGCCGCTATCCGCGCCGGCATACCCGATAAAGAAAGCGAAGCCGTGGCTTACCTGAGCATGTGCCAGATCTTCATGAACAAGCGTGAGTTYCGCGCTGCGAAGGATTTCTTCCGCAGAGCCAAAGCCTGCAAACCCACCACCAAACAGGTGCTCGACCAGATTAAAGAAATTGAAAAGTATATCTCCAGGATGCCTGGCTAAAAAATAAGGCTTACCTTTCCATCAGTGAAAAAGGCACTCATCATAATCACCCTGGTATTGTTCTCATTATCCATCCTGGTAATGCCCTATGCCAATTACGATGATGTAACATCGCTCCAGGCAGTTTATCACAACTGCCTCAACATGGATGGCGACACCAATTTTGTGGAATTCATAGCCGAAAACTTTTTATCGGCCGGCATGGCGCTGGAAAATGACAAGGAAGACACGCCGCCTCAACCCAAACATCCAAATAATACCAACCTGGTCGTTCAAATACAAACCGGCACCCTCTACCAACAGCCGGTTACCGAGATCACCCTGGAACAACCCCTTGTTCCMGCAACGCTGRTACCCGTTACCAACACAGATTACATTCCCCAGGATTATCGCCCCGGTATATTTCATCCCCCGGCTCGCGCATAAGACCATTTACCTGTATTAAAAATACCAACGGCAACACCGCTGTGTGGTAGCATATCTTTTATTTCAACTAATACAATCAGATCATGAAAAATATTTTTTCAATGATGCTCATATACATGGGCCTCATTACCGTTGCGTTTGCACAAAACACCAAACCAACCGAAGCGGCGGAGAAAGCATTCCGCCAACAATTTCCCAACGCCAAAGAAGTGAAGTGGGATAAAGAAAACRAGCACGAATATGAGGCATCATTTGTGCTGGATGGAAAAAAAGGATCAGCCAATTTCTCCGCTTCAGGTGAATGGCTGGAAACCGAAATGGCCATCCCGCAAAGCGCCACACCACAGGCTGTGCTGGATGGGTTTAAAAAAGCGCACACCGGTGCCACCATTGYAGCAATCTATAAAATAGAAACCAAAAAGGGACAAAACTATTTTGAGATCGAGTACAAGGTGAAAGGTGGAAAAACCAAAGAAGCTAAACTGGCTTCCGATGGTAAACTGATGTAAATAAACGGCCCTCGCTTGTAGCGAACAAGTCGCGAAAGTGAGGGCCTTATCAAATTGAATGGACAATGAAAAAAGCAATCGTAATRCTATACTTACTCCTGCCTACAACAATCATTCTTGCGCAGAAAAAAACTGATACCGTTAAAACARCTCCTGTCCCRATAAAAAAAGATACCATTCCCCCTCAACCCCAAAAAGATACAACTCTCACCCCCTCAAAAAAACCATTCGAAGGCGAATCGGAAGTGATCGTTGTTTCTTCCTCCCGCACTAACTCGCGCATCGAAGACCTGCCTACTAAAGTAGAAGTGCTGGGTGCCGAAGAAATGCACGAAGAGAATGGCATCAAGCCCGGCAATATCGTTAGCTTATTGGGCGATATCGCCGGCATACAAATACAGCAAACCAATGCCGCTACCGGCAATGCCGATATGCGCATACAAGGTTTGCAGGGAAAATACACGCAGATACTGCGCGATGGTATTCCGCTGTTTGGCGGCTACTCGGGCAGCTTCAGCATTTTACAAATACCACCGCTCGATCTGCAACAAGTAGAACTGGTAAAAGGATCGAGCTCTACCTTGTATGGTGGCGGCGCCATTGCCGGTATGCTCAACCTGGTGTCTAAAAAACCAAAGCTGGGCACACCGGAAGGAAGCTTTACACTCAACCGCTCTACCTTAAAAGAGAACAACCTGAACCTTTTCTTTTCTAACAGGAATAAAAATGCCGGCTATACTTTGTTTGCAGGTGGCACACTGCAAAATGCAGTAGATGTAAACAACGACGGCTTCTCCGATGTACCCGATGTTAAAAGTGTATTCATTCACCCGCGCGTGTTTTTATACGGAGGAGAAAAATCTACCGTGATATTGGGCTACACACTCAACTACGAAGACCGCAAAGGTGGCGATATGAAAGTGCTCGACAAAACAGCAGGCCCGCAAAACCAATTCTTCATACAGAACAAAAGCTTGCGCAATGTGGCCGATATTACCTGGGAGCAACAACTGCCCAACAGCGCACAATTCACAGCCAAAGCGAGTACCAGTTTTTTCAACCGCGATGTGAACACCAATGTCTTTGGTATGAAGGGAAACCAGTTCAGCTGGTACAGTGAAGTAGCCTATTCGCAGCGAAAAGGACAACACAACTATGTGATGGGCATCAACTTCAACGGCGATGATTTTAAAAAACAACACCCCGACAGCAGCCTCATACCCAACGAATCATCCAATACCCTTGGCTTTTTTGCACAAGACGACTGGAAGTTTGCCAACGCTTTCACCTTACAAAGCGGGATAAGGGTAGATGCCAACAACAGCTATGGTACTTTCGTGCTCCCCCGCTTATCGCTCATGTATAAAATGAACCGGAACATTACCATGCGTTTGGGCGGCGGACTCGGTTACAAAACACCCACGCTCTTCAATGCAGAGCTCGATGAAAGGGATTATCATTATCTCGCTGGCTATTCAACCGGAATCAAAGCAGAGCGGTCTGCCGGCGCCAATTTCGACATCAACTACAAACGCAATATGGGCGAATGGAGCCTCACCATCAACCAGTCGTTTTTCTACAACCGCATCAACCAACCGCTGCTGCTCGATAGCATGGGAACAACACCTGCGATACTCCGGTATCAAAATGCCGGTGCACCCATTGAAACCACCGGTTTTGAAACGTATATACAAGCGAAGGAAGACGAGCTGGAACTATACCTGGGCTATGTGTATACAGATGCCAGAAGAAAATACGATGCAGTAAATACAACATTGCCCCTGATTGCGCGTCACAAACTGGCCGCCATCATTGCCTATAAATTCACTGAAAAATTCAAGGCAGGTTTTGAAACGGCCTATACCGGTGTGCAGCATCTCGACAACGGGCAACCCACCACTCCCTATGTTTTCATGGCAGCGATGCTGGGATATAAAATAGGCAAAGCCTCCTTCGTGTTGAACTGCGAAAACCTGTTAGATTATCGGCAGAGCAAAAACAACCCGGTCGTTTTCCCGCCCTATACCAATCCCCGTTTCCCCGAAATATGGGCGCCACTGGAGGGAAGGGTGTTGAATCTTTCGATGTATGTGAAGTTTTAAGTGTAGAGATACGTAAAAGTGTCGCATTTTGCGGCACCTTATGTAACTACTTTATTGCAATGCCTGGTACACCAGTACTTTGAATTTTTCACCAAGATCTCCATGGCTGTTGGGAAACTGCTGTAATACAAATTGCGCTGTGATTTTTTCCTGCGGGTCTATCCAATAAGTAGAACTGAACATACCACCCCAACTGAAAGTACCCGGCGGGGAAGTGCTCCTGCCACTGGCGGCATCGGTAACAATTTCAAAGCCCAACCCGAATTTGGTAAGGCGCGATCCGTTCACGTACAGGTCGCCGATCTGGTTTTGCGTCATGAGCCG
>BFBZ01000002.1_pt9 | contig 47962 bp, 41 predicted proteins | sample 1888401 | NCBI WGS metagenome assembly BFBZ01 (sample SAMD00112614, study PRJDB3348) | symbiont metagenome | host: Chara braunii | reverse complement strand
ACCGCCGGGCCGCCATATTTTAACTCTGGACCAGAGCCGCTGCTGACGCTGTTGAGGTAGAAATTATTGCCAACCTCGACCAGACTGGTCGAGCCATTGGTATCGATCACGTTAGCCCCGATGACTCCATCTAGTATAACATTGGTTCCCGATACACCGGTGACGAGAGTAGAGGTAAAGTTACCGCTGCTATCCGTATTCCATACCGTGTAAAGACCGGTGCTAGGATCATTCCAAGCAACCTCATATCCGGTTGCCGTCTGCTCCACAGCGATTGGCGTCATAGTGCCAAATTGGCCCTCGACCACGTTACCCCCGGCATATTTCAGCGAGGGATCTGTCCCGCCATTATAGAGATGGTATGTGTTTCCAACCTCGACCAGGCTAGTCGATCCAGACGACTCGATCACAACCGACGCCGGCGATGCCGCCATGAGGGTATCGGCGAACTTCAGGAACTGTACATTGGTCAGATGATCGCTCCCGTCACGGCCCGCAACCGTGTCGCTTACGATGGTCGTGTTGCCGACATGGGTGACCTTGTAGTCGCCGGCATTGCCCGAATATACCGCCGTATTTATTCCGGCCCCGCCGTCGATGGTGTCGTTGCCAATTCCGCCGATGATGACGTCGTTGCCGGCGCCGCCATAAATCGTTGAATTGCTGGTTTGATCGCCGAAAAACCAGTTCTGGTGATTAGTCGCATCGATGTGAATGTAAAAGACGTAGAGATCGAACGTGCCGGGCGCGCTTGAATTGGTGGCGTCACTCGAGGAGAGGGCAACTCCGTTGACCGAAACATCCTTGAGATGCAGCGCCACCCCCGGTGTGGCATTCATCAATCCGATATCGAGACTGGTGATCGAAGCTGGATTGTTAAACGTCACCGTATAGGTCTGGTAACCTGAAGAGTCGATCGCCGACGTGAAATTGAGCAACCCGGATACGGCTTTGCCATTGACGAAGACTTCCGCCTGCGCTCCGACGCCATTGACCTCCGACCCATATCCCGTCAAGGTTATCGTGGTGGTCTTCAGCGGTCCGGCAACAGTTGGGCCAATAATAAGATCGTTTCCGGCGCCACAGTAAATCACCTTATTGCCGAGCCCGGTGTGGACAACGTTATTCCCTTGACCGAGATCGATGACCTCGGCAATAGATGAACCATTGACCGTAAGACTGGGTATGTACCCATTGCCTTGGAAGTATTGCGAGACGACTGCCTCAGCTGGCTTTCCCATCGGGGAATAGCCCAAACTGCTATACTGGTTGTTGAGATCCCATTGCCAAAGCTCGACGCCTTCCAGCCAATTTCCGCCCTCCGCAGTCCACACCTGAAAAAAAGCATTGTACGCATCTGCCTGTGCGGCTGGATCAGTGGTAAAGGGCGCCTGTGCTCCGCCTGCTGCGCCATCGATACTTTGGTAACCTGCCTCGGTCATCAGAACTGGCTTATTGTATTGCTCCGACAGCGAGTGCAGATAATCGACTGGCGATTTATACTCGAACGCGGCCGCCCAATAGGGGTCGATCGGTACCGAATTCCAGGCGTGGACCAGATCCTGAACCGTCGGGTTCATGTTGTTGGACAGCGGTGGATAGGTATTCACACCGATAGTATCGAGCTCACTCCAAAAGCTGACTTTCGAAGCCTCGTCGGTCGCGGCCGCATACGTCAGCTCCCCATGATAGACTTGCCGAACGGCCGAGATCAGATCGGTCCAGTAGCCAAGATATTGTTGGCCCGTCAAACTCTCCATCTCGTTGCCGATGACAAAGGTCTGGACGCCACCTTCCTGCGCGATCGTGGCGAGGTGAACTATTTCCGCTTTGTATGATGCAAAAAAAGCGCCGACATTTGTGGGTGCCAAAGCGTTCCACAACGTTCCATCCTCAGATGAAATCGCGGCTTTGAAGACGACCGATAGCCCCGCGGCTTGTGAAGCCTTAAAACCGGCCAAAAGACTTGCGTCGCTCTCGGTCTTGGCGGGATCGGCAAAAACGGTGTTGCTTGTTCCAGTTTGAGTCCAGATTCTAGCCGTTAACTCGACTGAGTTCGATCCCAGCGACGCGATCGTCTGAAATGCCTGAATTGCAGAGAGGCTGGAGAATTGCCCATTCCACTCGGACAGTGCACCGAAGCCTTGAACGTCGAAGATCCTTGCCACGCCTAAACTCCGAATTGGAGTGATCGATAATCCGGGGCCCAATATTCTTAGAGATTCTTTAGAGAGCGATTCCTAAAGCCCGGACATCCCATCGTTCTCGGCCAAATGAGAACAAGCGGTTAATAGCTTCGCCGATTTAACGGAATAGAAGCGTTGATGAAGCGCCGGATCTTGAGTGCCAATTCACCGGAGTTTTACGGGAAAGGCGACAGCGCCCGTGGTGATGGTAGTTGGCGGCCATCGCTTCCAATGTGCTCGTCTATCTCTAAAGACGGGCTATGGACGCACAGCTCAGTATCCGTCCGGTGAAACTTTCAATTACCCATAACTTTGACCGCTCGAGCTGATCCGCTGATCGGCGAAAATTTTGAATCGAAAGAATCACTTGTCAGTCCTTGCTGAGCGCCTGATTCGCGAGGGGGGCTCTACGGGGCTTATATTGAGCGATGGATCGGCAAACGGCTGTTTGCGATTGTTGGGCGGTGAATATTGGATTGATCAAGAGACTAGTGGATGCCAGTTTTGGCACGATACATTCCGCAAAACTGCTCACGCAGATTGGGAGCGCCATAGGACAAAGTATTCCGCTCGTCTGCCAGGATTGGACGAATACCTAGGCAGCCTACAGCTTCTTCTCTAATGAGCGGGTCAGTGAAGCGAATATTCTGGCCGACCACATTCAATCAACGCGTGAGCGAGCGCTTGCCACCGAAGGTCCTGTTCTAGTGCCCCATGATACGACCAAGTTCAGCTGTCAAAGAGAGAACTCCGACGCGAGCGGGATCACCAAGCGCGCAAACAGCCGCCGGACAAGGCGGACGCCTGAGATCGCGCACGGTTTGCGGCATCCTGATGCACTCGAGCTTGGCGGTGACGATCGAAGGGCAGGCTGCCGCTTGGATTGACGGCCATCAAAGAAATTCAAAGGGACCGCCGCGCTCAAGAAGAAGATTAATCTGACGCGCGTTCCCATCGAGAAGGAGAGCATTCGGTGGCGGGACAATGTCTGGCGATTGATTGTGACAGCTGACAACAAAGCCCTCGCGGTGCTTAAATGTTTCTTGGGGTCGTTGCTGCACCACGCGCAAAAGCACGCGCCGACTAGCCAAGATGCGAGGCAATGGCCCAAATCCAGTCGTCGATCTAGTGACCTGCTATAGTTGTAGATCGTAGTATTTCGGCATCGAATGCGGATCGATGGCCTGATCGGCTCTCCGGCCGAGAAAGAAAAGCCCACTGGCGGCGTCCGCAACGGTGCGCCCGCGCGCGAGTTTGTCTAAAAACCGAATCCAAAAAAATGGAAGGCAAATTAAGAGCGAGAGTTTATTGCCCGCTCCAAGAGCACGGCAAAAATATCGGATAGACCAGAGTAAAGCGACCCCCGCGCCTGAGACCGGCCCGGCGCTTATTTCGGAAAAATCCTTAAATAACCATCGATGGCCGCTTTGCGTGAAGCGAGAAAAATCATAGGCGCGTTCATGCACCTGCTGCATGAACGGTGTCTCCGCATAAACCAAACCGCCTCGCTTCAGCACTCGATGGATTTCGGCAACGACGGTATGTGGTTCTAATACATGCTCGAGAACCGCCTGGATCCAAATGCCATCAAACACTTTTTCTTCAAAAGGAAGCTTATGGGCGTCGGCTACTAAACAGGTGTGTTGTGAGGCGTAGACGTCGGTGCCCACTAGTTCGATCGAAGCGTCATTATAGAGTTCGCCGGTGCCAAAGCCGATGGTGCCGCCACCAATGACAAGCACGACTGGCCTACCGGAGACTTTTTTGAGAAGCCCGAGGAATTTAGCACAGTTGAAAGCTGCAACCCGGTTCATTCCAAAAGTGAACTGATGGAGCCGCGAGCCAATTGAACGGAGGGTGACGTCGCGTTTAAGAGGGGAGCCGTTGTGGCGCCGGTACGCGTCGCGGTCGAAAATGCTCGTTGCAAAATCGATTAGAACCGGCTGACCGTGGACCAATGGAAACCCGGATTTGCTGTATTCGCAGGCGGGGTCGGAACAGGACGGCTGAGATTTCAGATTTTGCAACATAGAAGAGCACCGAGGGCAACGCGCCATCAACTCCAACCACGAGGTTGCGGCACCTGGGGCGACGTCAAGTGATACAATATGTTGCCTAGCTGCCTCAGCCATGCATGCCCAACGAGTTAACAGGTCAAATGCTAGTCGCAATTTCGTAGAGGAATGCGGCAAAAGGCGGTTCGCTATATGGCCATTAAGCTGACACGGGTCCAGCTGGTTAGAAATAGCGGCGGCGCGACAACCCACAGCCAAAGTTGGTGAGAACTTCATCAAATGGCTTAAAATATCGGCAGATCTTCGCTCCAAGTTATGTCTTTAGGTTGGCGGCACGATTTCCTTGAGCGTTGCTTATAAGCGTATCCTAAGGCGACGGCCGCCTGTTCAGCCTTCGAGGCAGGCTGAGGATTTGACCTCAAGTCTAGCTTCAAAGTCAGGTCGGGAAGGCAGATCAACGTGTTGGGCGCCGAGCGTCAGCGGCGATGGAGTTACGCCGACAAGGTCCGCCTTGTCGAAGAGACCGTGTAGGCCGGCGAGACGGTCCGCGGCGTGGCACCCTGGCATGGGGTGGCCCATAGCCTACTCTTGACGCGCCAACCCGCACGACGCTCTTCTCCTGCTTGAGAAAGCCGGCCTCGTTGATCACCAGCACCGCATCGTCATCCGCCAAATGCTCGATGACATAGTCGCGCAGCGCATCGGCGTCCCAATCTCTCGACCGAGGATCGCCTGTTGTCGCCTTCGGCCGGGATCGCCGGCCGCCTCTGTTCGCATTCAGCCGGCCTTGCGCTGCTCGTCTTCGAGTAAGCCTTCCAGGAACAGGCACATTCGTCGCCACGCGCGCTGGCGTGAACAACAGACGTGTCCGCTACTTAAACCTACCGAAGCGACGCCGCCGACAACGGAAGCGTCTCCTCGGTCGACGCCACTTGCTAGGAGCTTGGAGGACGTTCACCGCCGACGAGACGAACGTAGGGCCACTTGAGGAAAGTATTCCAATTCCAGGACCTGAAAACAAGCACTGCCAGCTGCCGGGACGCTGCGGAACTCGGCATCATCAAGTTCCAGCGTGCGAGCAGTAAGTATCGAACGCCTTTTCGATTGATTCCGATGAGCGACGCCGGCAAGGTTTGTGACCTCCGACCACGGCCGGTCGGCGCAGTGAACGCTTGAGAAAATTGGGTCCGGCTATGTTTAATTTGTCGAAGCAGGGAGCGGGCAATGCCGAGTGGAAGCATTTCTTGAAGATGCTAACAAGGGTCGGTCCCGCGGCTTTATTAAAAGTCGTCTCGGCAATGATCGTTGTTTTGTTGTTTCAAGGGTCCAGCTCGAGCGGTTCCTCGTCAGGCATCTCGGCTAACGGGGCACGGTTTGCTCGGGTCACTAAATGTCATTCTAGGTACGCCCTTATAAACAAGCGGTGTTTGCACCTCCGGCCACACCTTCTTGTTATCAATGCTGAAGCTAACAAATTCTCTTATGCGTATGCGCCTTCCATCATTTATTCAGAAGGCATATTCCATATGTATTTTTGCAGCCGCGGCACCACTGGTTGGGATGACACTCGTCATGCCACTTCGTCTGATTTGATAAAATGGAGCACCCCGCAAATTGTTCTAAATCCGACACAGTTGGAACGCGCCGACTGTGATCCATCGATCGTGCGCTATGATGCAGGAGATGGACCGTATTATTATTTGTTTTACGGCGGCAATATCCTCAATGTGCAGACGGTCATATTCGTCGCCCGATCCGCATCGCCCGCGGGCCCTTTTCTTAAGTATACCGACCGAGGAACTTGGGAGGAGAATCCGCCCGACTCTCACGTGATATTGTGGCCGTTCCACGCGACGCCGGATGACAGCAATATTTACGGCGCGGGACAACCAACGGTCGTCGTCATGAAGGGGACGCTTTATATGTGGTATACTGACTCGACCAAAACGATTAGTCTTGTCGATGGACAATGGACTAATCAGGTTTACCGAATATATTTCGCCACCTCTCACGACGGCATCAACTGGAGCACGCCAATCGAGGTCGTCGAGAACGACCAAAGCGTCGACGTCAAATATGATCCAGTGTCGGGTCTATTCTTTATGTTTGAATCTGATCTCGGTGATCAAGGATGGGTCCCGCAACATAGAACCTCTTCGGATGGCATCCACTGGAGTGCGCCAAACGTGATCTGCAGCGGACCCTTCGTCGCAGCCGCTGCTAGCTTGCCCGGCGTAAATCCAGGCGTCAGCGGCGATGCGCGCGGATACTTGATTCCAAGGAAACCGATGTTGTTTGCGTTTATGGCGCCCTATAATTTTCAGGCGCCTTTGTCCACTTGGGGACAATGGAATCTGTGGGGGGTGCTCACTTCCTCTCCGAAGTAACCGCAATAAGTTTGCGCTGCTTTTACCATCTGGTGATGGAGACGTCCCCGACTTCTCAGGAATCTCTCTTCCTTTCCTCACGTGGAAGCAGCTCCAGCAAACTGCGAAGTTCAGCGCTAATACGATCCGGGTCAAAATCTCGTGTTGAGGAATTGTCGATTTTTGGGTCGCCCATTGCTGCCGAACGACGCGTCACGTTTAATGAGCGAACGCCATTTGGCGCGCTCGCTCCGGGAAAAGGTTTCTTACGGATCTGATCAAGCTCCAGATCTGGTTCCGGCCCTCGCTGAGCGACCGGTTTCTCAGCTAAGTACGGCTTGACGGGATACTGCGTGCGTCGCCTCTCTATGATCCGATCACGCAAATAGAAGCCGCAGCCGAAGCCGGCGACAAACAACGGTAATAATACTACGGGTTCCACGGCAAATTGATCCTAGGAATGTCGGTTCCGCAACTGCAGCACGGACGGCAGGAGGGCGTCAACCAGCAATCGGAGGCGTAAATCAGTCTGCAGGCCGGCGTATGCCACGCCCCTAACTCGCGTCCTAGCTGTGGGGAGGGCGTTTGCGCAATGTATGCCAGAGGTCGCTCATATTGTTTGGCTTGAAGTCGAGAAGATTGGGCTCTGTACCTTCCGGTTTTGGCGGTGATATCAAAGGTCGCTTTCTCTTCAATAGCCGGTCGCTCACGTAGTAGCCGCTTCCGAAGCCTGTGACAAAGACCAAAAAAATCAAGAGTAGATCCACCGTGGATGGCCTTCCTCAAATATGATGTTCGAAAAGAGTGGAGCTGCTTGGCTGCTGCTGCTGCACTGTCTCGCAAGCGAATTTGGCCACGTGAGATGGGCAAAATGCTTTCTTTGCGCGACAGCCACTGAATGTATCGGCAAGATGCGAGGCCGCAACGGAAGCCGCAATTTAACCTAACTTGTCAAGGTTACCGGCCCTGCGGATATGTGGAGAATCCTGCCGAGAACACGATCTCGAGCCCGGCAAGACAAGGGAGACAATTTTGAACCTCCTCCCCCGGATAAACTCTTTTGCGATTTGGGATGGTTCCCGCAACATTCGCCCACGGCGGAGGCAAGGTCGCGGATGAGCTCCGCCCCAAGCTGCCGAAGCTGGCCGGCCTCCTCGACGAGGTCTGGACCGACGTGCTCGCCTACATGACGTTCCCTCCGCAGCATCGGACCAAGCTGCTCTCCACCAACCCAGTCGAGCGTCTCAACGGCGTGATCAAGCGGCGCACCGAGGTAGCCGGCATCTCCCCAACGAGGACGCCATCGTTCGCCTCATCGGCGCGATCCTGCTCGCACAGAACGATGAGTAGGCTGTCCATGCGTGCCCACTACACGAAGCTGGAAACCATCGCGCCCCTTGCCGGCGAACGTGGTGACCCACCGCCAGCTACACCACGCCCCGGGGGAGAGCAGCGCGCCCAAATGAATCGCCTCCTAACATTCCAAGCTCCGAAGACTCCGCTGGTTCACCAGGGGTAGAGTTTCTGAACGCGACGCCCGCAGGGCCAACCGCCACTAGCTTGGCGTGTCGGAATTTAAGCGAACCGAGAAAGTGCCTGAGGGGTTCGCGCGCATGGTAGCAAACCGCGGATGTTTGGGACGTAGGCGGCAGCCTGGAAAAAGCTATTGCCTAACACCCGAATCAGGAATTGTCTTGGACAAGTCTACTTTGATTGCCGAGGTAGTTCGATGGAACCGCCTGCTGCGCTAACGTTGAGTGTTTTGGATTTTCGAGCCGCAGCTCTTGAAAGCGATGGCGAGAGTGGTGCTTTGCTAGCGGATCCAAGATCGGAAAGCTCGGCTGTCGTTCAAATAAATGATCAAATTGATCTAGCGCCGAGGATCTGTCGGTGTTTTACCGCCTACCTAGATTCTGATGCGCCGCGGAGAGCAGAATTCCGAAAAGCGGTTGCATATGTCGCTGGCCAGTTTCAATTTGAGTCATTTCAAATCCCGTCTCTTGAAGAAGACACCGCTGCTGCTCTCTCCATCGCCCGGTGCGCGGCCGATTTTGTTCACGCAATTGACGCCGGTGATGCGATCGATGGAGTTATTTCAGGCTCTGTAGTTGTCGATCTGCTCGCGGACGCATGTGCCACAATTGCATTGGCTTATCGTTACGTCGTGGGATTTTACGAGACGGATCCCATGTTAAGTAAGCTGGGCGAAGTAGCGGTCAGATTGATTCTGCTGGCAGAAGCTGAATCTGATTCGACCCGTGAGGCGAACAAGGTTGACCCGCAGCGACCCGCAATGTCCCAAGATGCCGTAAAAGCTGATCAGGAAGTTGCCTCTACGATGTCGAGTTTTGCGCCGCCGGCGGCTCCTCAAAACGAAGTAGTTTCGCTCGAGGTGATCTCTCAGCGCCTGAAGGAACAGATTGTGCTTTTGGCCTGATTGTTTTGCGGGCTGCTACCGAGTCGTCCGTAAAGAATTCGGACGTGATTGATGTGTCGCGGTGATCTAACCTGAGCAAGTATTCGATTTTGCAAGAAAGCCGGGGTGTCAATTTTCTGTTTTAGGATACCGGATTTTGGCGGATCGTGATTCCTCTAGCGGAAAAATTCGCTATTGGAGAACGGACCGTGTGTCAGATCGCGCGACGATCGCCAGGACGACCTATTTTCGGGCTTCTCTGGAGGCGATCATCAACCTTCGTCATCCGCTGGTCGTCGGAGATTGATTGGGCTGGCGAAGCGCTCCAATTTAGTTTGTCGCATGGGGCCGGGCTACCGCCGCCGCCAACGAGGCTTGTGGCCGGGCTTGTTCATCCTCATATGCAGAATTTGTCTGACGAGGCGCTGTGCGACAGGTGGGTAGAGAGCGGGTCAACGACGAGCGGTCAACGGCAGCTCATGCCAGAACACCACTTCGTCGCAGAAATATTGGAAATCCTCGGGAGAGTTCGCTGACACCGCGTCCAATAGATCAGTTGCTCGAAACATAACGTAGCAAGCGGCTGCGTCGGCTGCCGCATTCAATGCGGCGAGCTGCGCTTCAATCTTGTTTGGGTGCCATAAATCGTCGGCATCTAAGAAAGCGACGTACCCGCCAGAAGAATTCTTAAGTCCAAGATTCCTTGCTTCTGCAACGCCGGCGTTTGGTATGCTAAAAACCCTAACGCGAGCGTCTGCACGAGCCAGCCTTTGAACTATGTCTAGGGTGCGGTCCGTAGAGCCAATCGTCAATAACCAAGACTTCAAGGTTGAGATAAGTTTGGGCAAGCGCCGAATGAAGCGTTCGTTCAATAAATTCTTGCGCGTTGTAGGCCGGAATGACAACCGAAACCAGAGGGCTCTGTGCTTCGCGACCGTTAATAGAATTGCGTGATGACAACGGTAAATAACCTTAAATCTATACAAACAGTGACGTTTGGAGCAGCCTAAAGAGATAGATTACTATCGCCATCGTTCAGGTTATCGCAATTTCATATTCGATCTGGCGTGAATATGGTTCATGTGATGGGGCTGGTAGATGCGGGTTTATCGGCTTCCACTTTTGCGATCGCCAGCATCGAGGGCCGACTTAGAAAGCTGTGTCGTCGTGGACAATCTTTGGACTGGTCTATTCGACAACGTCTCTGACATTAAGGATCAAAGGCTGCACTTTGCATAAGCACCTCGAGGAGTTTTGGTCCAACATTCGTTACGATGAAGTCTGCCACCTGGCTTCGAGCGCCGCGCCACCTTGGTATATGGAGGAGCCCAGACGATCAATTTCTGCGAACGTTTTGAGCGCTATGCGACTACTTAGTTTGCTAAAGCCGAACAGAAATTGGCTAGGGCAAATAGCGGCGAGAAGCTGTGAAGTCAGCGGAACGGGGCGGCGTTCAAGAATGGCGATGAACGTGGTTCAGCCGAAAGCGCGGAAGCGGCCGTTGGTGTTGGCCGCCCCGGGGTATTGCCGCAGGCTCCAAACTCCTGAGGGGAGCCATGACGAGCAAGACGACGCGGTAGACGGAGAAGTTCACCTTTCGGGATGTATTGCCGCAGTTGCGTGGAGAAAAACGGCCGCTCACGGCGCAGGACTAAAGCGACTGACGGGCTGTTGAGCAAGAACACGTGCATGGCGAGGGCCAAGAGATTTTGCTCGAAGTTCATGAACGCGATGTCCACGACATCTCCAAGCAGCGTGCGCAGCTGAAACAGCTTCGGCCGAAGGGCGCCGGGCTCACAGGGGCGCCGGAGTGGATAGCAAAGTTGAACGCGCCTACGATTGAGCTTTGATCGATGTCCAATATCCCGAGGATCAATTGATCAGGACCACCGTCATCACCCGAAAATCTCCCGGTGATGAAACACAGCGCGATCTAGCGTTTTTTGTGCCTCCGCGCGTCATAGGTGCCCGGCCCAGGCTACCAACGGGTTCAAGGCTTTTGTGTCGCAAGTAATCCATCACCGGCGACACGCGACTTATTTGGTTCTTCCTTGAAGGGGGCAGGCTCACTCCGCCTCGGAAGGAGTATAGACGAGGACTACCGCCAGAATGTCCACAAGACCATTGCCCACAGCATTAGGCTGATGGGCGTACCGATTAGAATTCCGCGAAAGCATTCCATTCGATACCGTTGCCCATGTCGTGCTGAGAATTCGTTAAATCCTCGCTCGAAATCGTCGGCATCTTGTGCGCTTTCTCCAGCCCCATGGACCGGCTCCCCGCTGAGGAATGAAGCGGCGGGGGTCGGATTGGTCATCAGCCGGCGCGCAAGGCGCGGCCGAAGAGCCGGCCGTCTTTAACACCGGCTTGAGAGACTTCTGTAGACAGGGGCGGCACGAAGGCCTTCCGACGAAAAGACCATTGGTACCGAAAAAAGGCCCCGATGCTGCCGCGCGTGATCTGCAAGCTTGTCCCACCGCGCAGCAGAGCCGGAGCCAGGCCTGCCTATCCACTTCGCTAACGGCTTCCGCCGCCAAACCGCGGCATTCATCAGCGTTGCACTTCAATCGCTGGGCGTCGGCTCGGACACGGGATCTCCCCTCGCTAATAGAGCAGCCCCGGTAGGTGTTCCTCTGGAGTGAATTGCAGAGTGCGTTCTGCCGGCAAACGGTATTCTGTGACCTCACGCGCACGGATCAAAAACAATGGTTGCCTTGGCCTATGCTGGGAATTAGCGTGTCCGTCTTTCAAGAATTAATAAGGTATTGAGGGCGTCTCGATGACCGGTTTTGAAGCCAAGCTTGAACGTTTTGAAACCCTCGCAGATGAGTGCGAAGCAATTGCCAGGCGCGCAGATGTAGAGAACCGCGAGCTTTATCTGCGCGCGGGCCAGCACTATCGCGAACTGGCACAGGATCTACGCGAGCTGATCGCCTCCTTCGACATCGCTGCTTAGATCGCGCAACGGCGAATAGCGGGAGTACTGGACCACGCAGCCGTCGCTTCGCGTGCGCGATCTGCTGCGGCTACTTCCCACACAGACGTCGAGCCGCGCTTTGGTCAGTGTCAGTTCGCGAGATCGTACTGCATGCGCATCCGAAGGGCGATCTCCTCAACCCGCCGTTGGAAGCCGATAGGATTGCCGGGTGCGGACAGAACGATCGGCTGCCAGCCATAGGCATGATCTCGACGCACCGTAATATCCAGTCCAGGCACGCCGACCACTTGGTGGATGATGTCAGAGAGCTCTCGCGCTGATTTCAATTCCTTGGGCATATTTGTGATCCAATGAATAGAGAATGCCCAAGGCAACTGCATAAAAGTTAAGCGAGTCCCAATTTGACCGCCGAAACAGAGGACCAAGCCCGCTCATTTAAGTCTCCGCTCAAATGGATGGCCGGATCAAGCGCGGTCGGCCGACCTATTTACTCCGAGGTCAGGCGGATGCCGGAGTGATGATCGCGGGTAGCTTTGACGCAGAAGGCAGGCGACGCGACCGATGCATCAACCGTTCACAAGTCTTCCGCGTAACGACTTTTCAATGATGCGTTGCGATATCGCTTCTCAGGAAAGGCAAGCGGAGACTTCAAGGCATCCTTCACGAACTCCGACACCCAGAGCGCGCTTCCGAGACGTGCCTTGCATAGTGTTTAATCCGCACCATAGGCGGCTTCTCAACCTCTTTCGCCGGTGGTTAATTGCATTGTTCCCAACTTCCTGACGCTCCGGAAACGAAGACTATGTTCCTCCGGCATGCGTGGATCGAAGCGCGAGATACAGCTGCTGGCCTTGAGTATCGAGCGACCGCATCCGGCCTTGCGGAGCTTCGCTACCGCTTTGCGGTACCTGCTGGCTTGCTTCGGAGCGAAATCGCAAGGGCTCCGACCTCAAGAGCGAAGATGAGGATAGCCGCATTTCTGCGGATCAATTTGAGGGTGACGATCTCAGAGGTGTCGAAATCGGAATCGGTTTGATCGCCGAACTATCGCCCAAACACACCGTGCACAATACCCCCAAAAAGCTGTCCCGGGCCTGCAAAGGATCCACTACCACTACGACCGCCGCCACCGCCACTGCTCCGGCGCGCGCGCCGGGCGGGCCTGTCTTCGGCCGTTTCGTCGCTGCTTCCGGAGTTGCTGGCAACGATCTCTCCCAGAAGCGCTTTATGCTGAAGCTTGTTGAGATAACCGGTTGATGGATAGCCGCGGGCGGCCTGCCAGCGCTTCAACACTGAGCGGGTGTCATCGTTAAACACGCCCGTGACCTTGGTGTCGAAGCCGAGCCCGTTGAGGCGGCGCTGCACGTCGCGGCGCTGGCCTTTGTCGAGGCCGATCTGGTCCTCGGTGAGCTGGTTGGCGTCATCCGTGAAAGTTGCGGGATCGACGCCGGCGTTGAGGTTACGCGTGGTGGTCGACGGCCCGTTCTGGATCGCTGCCAGACGCGCCAGCGCCAGCGCCCTGAATTGGCCGTTCGGATAAGCGGATAGATAGGCGTTCAGCTCTTCGGGCTTGTTGGTCTCCTTCACCGAGCGCCAGTATTCGAGCTCGACTCCGTCCGAGTTGCTGCTGGCCGCTCGCGCGCCGCTCGACGCGGTCGTAGCCGCGTTTGCCACCTGCTCAGTCGGTTGCGCCGGATTGAGGTAGACGGCGCCGATCAGATTGGTATGGCCCCAGGGCAGCTGGCCTTTGTTGGTCTCTTCATTGACCTGGGCGCGCACCGAGGTCATCGCCTGCTGGATCTCGACGCCGGGCTTGGTGATGTTGTCGATCAGCGCGCGGGTAAAGGGGCTGTTGTTGCCCTCCTGGCCGTCGAGCGCGGTCTGTCCCGGGCCGGTTGCAAACGCGATCAGCGTGCCTTCGCCTGACTTCATCTCGGCCAAGCCGCTCTGCACGTTGACGCCGCGGGTCGCCGAGTTGGCCCTGATCTTGGCGGCAAAGGGATTGTCGCGGCAGGCATCGAGGAAGACCAGCTTGACCTTGGCGTCGGCCATGGTCTGGTCGAGCGTCAGGTCGATGTTGATCGCCGCGCCCAGCTTGACATCCATTTCAGATTTGATGTCGGCATCGACCGGCAACAGATAGTTGCTGCCGTCAACCGCGATGCCGTGCCCGGCATAATAAAATACAGCGACATCGGAGCCCTGCGCCTTCCCGCCAAAGTCCAGGAGTTTCGCCATCATTTGGTCGCGCGTGAGATTCGATCCTTCGATCACCTCGAAGCCGACATTGCGCAGCGTGGATGCCATCGCCTTGGCGTCGATCGGTGGGTTCGGCAATTGCGTGACGTTCTTGTAGGCGCCGTTGCCGACGACAAAGGCGACTCGCTTTTCGGCAAAGGCCGCATCCGCGCTCACCAGAAAAGCTACTGCCATTACTGTTGCAATCAAGAAGCGCATTATCGTGTCTCCCTGGTTACCCAGCAAATCATCACATCTCTCGCCAACCCGAACAGATCTCATCTTGTGCCGCTCTCTGGGCGCAAACTGTGACCTAAATCACGGAGATTTTAGACCACCATACAACTGCTTTCCGCGCGCTCGGCGGCAGTAGCTTATGCCTCGTATCCGCGACAGCCAAGTTTAAACAAAGAACCTAGCTGACGCCGAAGCGGCACACGGCTCGGTCAAGGATGATTGTCGAGTGGGTGATGTACATCACGGTCAAGTCTCCCCAATGCGTCTATGCTGATAATCACGAATGGAATGTTCAGGCCTACCAACGGGGATATGATCATGGCTCGTTTTCATCGGCTTTTTCCAATACGGGCGATTGTGCTCAGTGCTGCTTTTTCGACGACGGCAGGGTTTGCATTCGCCGGAGAGGTCAACGTGTCGGCCGACCAAATTCTCTCCGCCTTGAAGCCGAAACCGCTGACCCGCAGCCTTTCGGTTGCTCCGCAAGTCGACCCCGCTGCAAAGGCGCATGCCGACGACGTTCTCAACAGCGTCCGTAACCGAAGGACCCGATCGCTATCGTCGAGCGAGCGCGAAGAAATCGCCGAGATCGCCTCGGCCAAGCCAAATATCGATCTGGAGATCCAGTTCGACTTCAACTCGGCCGCCATCAGCCCGACGTCAATGGCGTCCGTTGAGGCGCTCGGCAAGGCGCTCTCAGATCCAGGTCTGAAGGGGTCGACCTTCGTTGTCGCGGGCCACACCGATGCGGTTGGCAATGATGCCTTCAATCAGGATCTTTCCGAGCGACGGGCCGATGCCATTAAGCGTTACCTTGTTGACCACTACGGTATTTCCGGCGGCGATCTCGTTACAGTCGGCTATGGCGAGTCCAGGCTGAAAGACTTGGATCATCCTGACGCCGCGATAAACCGCCGCGTCCAAGTCGTGAATATGGAAACTAAGACCGCTTCGAAATGAGTTCTCTTAGTCTGGTCGGTGTTCCGACGGAGATCGTGCGAACGTTGGAGCTGCTCGTATGGGCAGTAGGTATGCATCATATGGAATGATTTGGGAGTTTCACATGAAGATGATCTATACCAGGCTCACGGTCGCAACCCTGCTTCTTGCCGCAACCTATGCTCCGAGCCATGGGGAAGACGCCGTCGCCCCTCCACCGTCGGTACCGCCCGCCGAAAGCGCTCCCAATTCGCAGACCGATATGCCGTCATCGGGCGCGCCGCGGGCATCTCCAGTGCCGCGCCCGTCCATCGTGCGGAAGATCGCCGATACAACCCCGGCGCAGCCAACCGATGCGGTGCGTCCGTACCGGCGCCACGCGGACCGCCGCTATCAACGGTATGCTTATTGGGAGCCGTTTCCCCTTTATCTGCCGCACCTTTACCATCAGCGCGTCTCTTGGTCCCGCATCCGTTGGTTCGGCTTCTAATTTAGCGGCCAAAAAGCGGCAGACGTTGCTCACCTTCGTTCGCATCTTCCGATCCCGCTGGGTAACCGGGGGGCGGCTAATCTCGATTATCCTCGGCGTTGCGCCCAAGGCGCTATCGCGTGGGCGTGATCGAAGTCTGCCCGCAGCGGGCTGGCGGACTTCCTTTTGGCGGCGAAGGGCGAAATGCGAGGCCGTTCTAGGCTACCAACAGCATGAGGTGTTCGCCCGAGTCTTGTTGCAGCTTCCATCGCAGTCACGCCCTCCTTTAGCAAGCAGAAGAGGGTCTGTTCTTCTGTTTCCGACAACGGGCGTTCAGTAGCTCTGTCCTTCGACATCTAACACTCAGCGCCTGCTCCGTTGTTGTGTGCTCAATCTATGACAATTCGATAAGTAAAACTGTCATGCTTGGCTGGCCACGCCGCTTGTGTAATGGTCGAACACTAGGCAGGCAGGCGATCCCCGGCCGAGAGTCATCCAATGCCGTGCTGGCGTTACCGGTGTTTGGGCATAGGCTATGAGCCACGGCCCCGTCCGCCGCTCTCACCACTCTGATTATAGCGCATCGATCTCATTCGGCCCTTCAACTGCGATATGTTTGCAGGCTTTTCGGATCGGATTTTGGCCCTAGCGGTCATGGCCAGATCGTGAAGCCGACGTTCGGGCAATAGGGGCGCGGAAGTCGAAGGAGCGAGTACGAGAGTTGGCAAAACGACCCCAATTCGATCCAGCTTGTGAGGAGCTTGGTTAAGTCGGTATGTGACTCGTCCAAAGGGCGAATCTAGAGTTCCCGACGCCACGCAGCAACAACCTTCATCGCCAAGCTCGCCGGAAGAACAACGTTGTTCCAAACATGCGCCACGGTTCGATCGTCGGCAGGTTTGCAAAAAATTAAATCGGCACTGGGGCAAAACTACCGGACAGAGCACGCGCCACAGCCGCTGTGTCTACTCCGGGTTGCTATTAAGGTTTACAGAGCAACGGACGACTTGCCCTAAAGTTGTGCGTGCGCGAAGCCAGAAGCTTTATTAGATTAAGTCGCACCCGTTACCAACGAACGAGAAGTGTTTAGGTGTAACGCGGTGCTTTAATGATCGCTCGGTTTTCTGAGGTCGATCCGGCCTCATCGGAAATATCGATGCACCCACCTTCCTTTTTTGGGTTTGCTTCCGAGGTTTGAAATGGTGATGGACAAACGCATTATTCCCCTGATCATGTGTGGCGGTGCCGGCACGCGGCTGTGGCCGGCCTCGCGCGAGGTGCGCCCAAAACAGTTCCTGCCGCTGTTCGGCGCGCGCTCGACCTTCCAGGACACATTGCTGCGCGTCTCCGACGCCGCGCTGTTCGATCGCCCTGTTGTCATCACCAACGCCTCCTATCGCTTCATGGTGCTGGAGCAGCTCGCCGAGATCGGCATCGAGGCCGACGTGCTCCTCGAGCCGATGCGCCGCGATTCCGGCCCCGCGATCGCCGCCGGAGCCGTGTTCGCGCAAACGCGCACCAGTGAAGCGATCGTGCTTGCGCTTGCCGCCGACCACGTCGTGCAGGACAACGCCGCCTTCGTCGCGGCCTGCCGCGAGGGCTTAGCTGCCGCGAGCACCGGGCGCATCGTCACCTTCGGCGTCAAGCCGGAGCGGCCCGCGACCGAATACGGCTATATCAGCCCGGGTGAAGTGATCACGGGCGAAGTGCACGCGGTTGCGCGCTTCGTCGAAAAGCCGGATGCGGTGAAGGCCGCCGATTACGTCAGTTCCGGTTATCTCTGGAACAGCGGCAACTTCATGTTCCCGGCAGCGCTGCTGCTCGACGAATATCGCAAGGTCGATGCGGCGAGCGTGGATGCGGTGTCCTCGGCGGTTGCCAATGCCGGCCGCGATCTCGGCTTCGTGACGCTGGAGCCGAAGGCTTTCGGCGCGGCCAAGGCGATCTCGATCGACTACGCCGTGATGGAAAAGACCTCGCGCGCCGCCGTGGTGCCGGTGTCGTGCGGCTGGTCCGACGTCGGATCCTGGCACGCGGTGTGGGAATTGTCGGAGAAGGACGCGCAAGGCAACGCCACGCATGGCACCGCCGTGTTCGAGGATTCGCGCAACTGCAACGTCACCACCGATTCCGCGCTGGTCGCGCTCGAAGGCGTCGATGATCTCGTCGTGGTCGCGACGGCGGATGCGGTGCTGGTCTCGCGGCAGAAGGATGCCAACGGCCTGAAGCGTCTCGTGACCAAGCTGAAGGCCGTCGCGCCGAAGGTCACTGAAGAGCATCTCAAGGTGCACCGGCCCTGGGGCAGCTACCAGTCGGTCGACAATGGCGAGCGCCACCAGGTCAAGCGCATCGTCGTGAAGCCGGGCGGGCGTCTGTCGCTGCAGAAGCATCACCACCGCGCCGAGCACTGGATCGTGGTCCGGGGTGCGGCCCGCGTCACCGTGAACGAGACCGTGAAGACGGTGCACGAGAACGAGTCCATCTACATCCCGATGGGCGCGGTCCACCGGATGGAGAATCCCGGCAAGATCATGCTGGAACTGATCGAGGTCCAGACCGGCTCCTATCTCGGGGAAGACGACATCATCCGGATTGAAGACGACTATCAAAGGAGCTAAGCGCTTCCAACCCGGGATACTAATGGCTGCACGCGATCCATGACATTGTCGGAACGCGAATGCCCCCGCCGCAGTTCTTGAGACGGGTACCACTGGAGACGGCAAAGTCGGTACTGGAGCGGTGTCTGGCGCCTGCTTTCGCGCCTCTCTTAGGACGTAAGATGCGCCGATCCGAACTGCAGTTGCGTCGCGAAACCGCCGGGAGGCCGGTTTCGTTGCCGCACTTAAGACTATCAGCCGCAACCCTCGTGCTGAGTTCAGAGACGGAAAAAATCGAATTTCTGCTAAAAAGTTTCGCTGGTTATTTTCTCAGCACGTACTTCTTGTAGCAGCTACCATAAAATGAGCAAATTGCGGCCGTATTCAATCACGCTGTAAAGAAGTGCTTTCCTTGCTCAAAGCGTCGAGAGCTTGTTTAAACGATTGGAAGTCGTCACTTTGTTCTGCTCGCACTTCCTTGTGGATCAGCAACTCAATCCGATGTTCGTCGTGGAAGATTGCGGCGTCCCTCAAGAGCTTTGAACCGGCCGCATGCGCACTCGTCGCGAGCAGAAGGACTGACACCGAGATCGGGACGAATTTCAGTCTCATGTTGTCCCCGTCGACAGCACCATTTTGTATGCAAAATAAGTCGGCATCTTAGTAGCGTCAACAGCTCAAGGCCGCCGTCAAGCCGCGAGCGGCCAGCTCGGCAACGAGCCCGCGCGGGGCGAAGTCGTCACTCTTGATCTGCCGTGAGAGCCAGACCGTGTGATCGCCCGAAATGGCCTTCGGCTTGCGGCCGCCGATCCGCCTAGGCTCAAACGCTGCCCATCTCATCGACCTGCTTCATCCAACCGATCGCCGTGCTGATCGCCAGTCCATAATCCTTGGCGGCCCGGTTATGGGACGTCCCGCCTTCAATCGCAGCCAGGACGCGCTTGCGAAGATCCAGAGAGTAAGGCTTGGCCATCCGTACTGGCCTCCTATCTAGCCCGCATGGTGAATCGGAAATAGACTGATTTGGGAACCCCAAACCAATTCAGACTAAACCCATCCCGCTTTAGAGCTCGCAAGCAACTAGCCTACCTACGACTTGGGCGAGCATTAGAGGGCCGGTTAGAGTTGAGCGGAGAGGCGTCAACATCCCCTGCAAATCTCCGTGGCCCGCTTGAGTTGCAGGTTTTCCTCATCTTTCTCCGCTTGGTCTTCAAGATAGTCCCGGTTCGGCAGAGCATTTGATGGCACCAAGGGATGAAGCTGTTTGGTCGTCGGGTTGAGTTGGCTCTTCGTCTTTTGCTCCGCATCGCGGTGTCGCGCTATGCGCTTCAAATTTGAGGGAGCAGCGTGGGGGTCGGGTCCCAACCCGTCCCATGCGGCGTGCGGGGGGAGTTGCCCAGTCTGCGCGTTCGCCGCGTAGACCGAACCTGCGATGACCGCCACGAACAGCGCGAGGCGAGTTAGCTTAATTTTCAAGCATCCGCGGCGTCTGTGCGCAGGCTCAATCATTCTGGCGCTTGCCTTGGACGGTTGAAGGCGCATGCAAAAGCCGATGTATGAGCTATGGCCATTTAATCGCGTCAGCGAGGTGGTGCAACACGCAGTGTGTCCGCTCCCTCTGGCTTATGCCAATGAAAAGCGCCGCTTTGGGGGCCCATCAGCACTGTGCCGGCGGCAATTTAGTTCCACACCTCACCGACTTTATAGGCATCGAGCTTAAACGGCGAGATGCGTTGAGTAGTTTCGGTCGGATCTAGCATCTGCTCTAGCGATCGTTCCTATCGTGACGCCGCGGCCCGGCTGCTGTACCCGCCGCAGACGGTCCAGCCCCTAGCGTTTCACAGCGCGTTTCAACTCACTTTTCCAAGTGTTATGTGATTCCAAGGTTTGCTGAGGCGCCGAATTAACGTCGGCGCCTGCTGACCCACTTGTCGTGCACTCTGGACAAGACGATGTCGTCTCCACGCCACGCCAGGTGAATCTCAAAGAAACTATTCGAACGTCCGCGCCACAGCGCGAACAAAAATCCGCTACATCTGACAACGCTTTCAAGCAACGCACCTCAACAAAAATAGGGAACTGCCGCTAATACAACCAGGATACTTTGAAAAATTCGATTCAACAATGCATGAAAATGTGAAGGTCGCAATTTCCACCTTGGGTCATAAATGTGAAATACTAGTGGTCTCCTGAAGAGCCCCCTCGCCAGGGAGGGGGCTTGATGATTCACTTTATCATCTTGAATCAGCGGAAATGATCATGCGCGGCAGGTTTACGGATCAGGGCGGCCTGTTTCGTACATCGCGCCGGATAAGCGTGTGCCAGCGAACCTTCCACTGCGGAAGGCCCAATGCAAGGCACATCGGCTTTCCCTCGCGAAATATCCGACAGCTTTGTACACCTTCCGATGCGCAGCAACGAATCTAGGGTTGCTACCAAAGCGATAGCTGACAGGCTAGTGCTTGGTGCGCCGAGACTTTTGCTGCGATTGTTCGTGCTCAAACGCGGCCTCCACGTTTAATACAATCGATCGCCGTGTGTCCTGGTCTGTTATTTTTTGAAACGCCTTGTTGAGAGAAAATATTTGCAGATCCTCACTACCGTTTGGCATGGAAAACATCTCCTACAACCGGCGAAAAAACGAATCATGGATCTGTGCGCCAAAAGGAACACGGAGCTCGCCGCACGGTTAGGTCTGGCGGCTGGCAGAGGCCGCGCTGATGGATAGTTAACCCAACCGATTCATTTATCTTCGTTTGCCGCGGTTGCCTAACAACCTACAAGGCCGATCAGCGTACGCAGCAGCCCAAGGCAGTTTCGAATGTTGGCTCTGCCGCTCCCTGATTGTAGTTGGTCCACCTCATTCTCAATCGTGCCACGGGTCACGATCACCTCGATTACCGGCCTCAAATCCCGCAAGCAACGGACTCGATTTGTGCTCGATCATGCGCAACGGCGCTGACCGGTAGATCGAGGCCAATTGACGAAGGTTCGATGGGCGATGGCATCCCTAATGATGAGTCAAGTTGAGCTGTTCAGGGTTGCTGTGGATGTAAGCGGTCTGATCACGTTTTGCATCGGGGTCGTTGATCAAGCACCTGCGCAACTAATGCTCACGTCCGCCTCGGGCTCGCATGGAATGACAAGATCGCCTAAAATTAAAGCAAAAATGTCGCCGCTTGAGGAACAGCCATTTCAAATCATCCGATCGAGCGTCCAATGTGCACACAAAGTTCTAAAAGTTATGATTTGTCTTACAAAGGTCACGGAGCAATATCAGCATGCAACGCGCATTAGGGCTTTCAGAATGGCTGGCCCTCGGTCGGGCGATCGCTGGCGGAAGTTTGCTTAGATACGATATAGGAAATCGTGGCTTCACGGCGCGCTTCGAACACCAACTTAGTGAAAAGCTGGGAACCAGGCATGTTCTCACGGTCAACAGCGGCACGAGTGCGCTGATTGCCGCGTTAGTCGGAGCTGGGATAGGTCCGGGGGACGAGGTTCTCGTGCCGGCCTACACTTGGGTTTCGACTGCTATCGCCCCGTTGGCTGTTGGCGCGGTGCCAATTTTGGTTGATATAAATGAAAGCCTCACGATCGATCCTGAAGACATTAGGAGGAAGATTACTCCGTATACGAGGGCCATCATACCCGTTCATATGCTAAACTTAGTGTGCGATATGGACCCGATTTCCAGTATTGCTAAGCAGTTCAAACTTAAAATCATTGAAGACGCTTGCCAAGCTGTTGGAGCAATCTACCGGGGGCGCCGCGTTGGTACCATCGGTGAGGTCGGAGCTTTCAGCTTCAATCAACATAAAAACCTGAATGCAGGCGAAGGCGGTGCCGTACTTACAAATGATGATCGAATTTTTACACGCGCGCGAATCTATCATGACGCAGGGTCCTATGAACGGCAGTTAGGACTTGATGTTGACGAGCCTGTTTTTGCGGGAGTAAATTTCAAAGTGTCCGAGCTAACCGGCGCCGTTCTTTATGCTCAATTACCTCGGCTTGACCCGCTTTTACGCCGCCTTTCTAGGCGTCGAGCGATGATGACTAAATACCTTGCAACGAGTAAAGGGTTTCGGATTTCACCGCACAATGACCCGGCTAACGCTATCGGCTTGACCGTAATTTTCGATGATGCGGACCGTGCAAAGAATTTCGCCGCTCATCGAGGTGTCCAAAGACTGATTGATACACATCGCCACATTTACACCAATTGGATTCCGATTTTGACGCAACGCACGTTCGATGAGCGTATGAGCCCTTACAAGTGGGCACACCGCAAGATCTCGTACTCCGCTAACGAGTGTTCCCGCTCGCTCGACATTCTGAATAGGACTTGTAGTATTTCCCTCGGTGAGAACTATCCATTTGGGTTGATGCAACTTAGAGCAAAGGTGTTGGCTAGCTCAATTGCGCAACTCGCGTAGCCGACCGGCTTACAATCGAAATATTGGGAAGGCATTATTCAGTAACCACGATACGCGCGTGTCAGCAAAGCGATCCGCAAGATCGACAGCGATCCCCCTGCTGCGTCTTCGTTAGGCGTTTTCAGCAAATTAGTTATGTCGACAACAGAGATTGCGGTTGCAACGTGAGCGTCATGCAAAGACCACGCGCTGAGGGCTGATCTGGTCGGCTAGAAGGATCTCGGAGAATGGTTTGTCGCGAGGTCACAATGTCAAAGGATAGTTGTAAGGATAGCGGTAAGGTAGGCATACGCCTATCCTTGAACACGGCGCCGACACGCTGCAGCGTGATCTCCGAAAGTACCCTGGTCAGGTGGGCGAAATACGGCATCGTGAAAAGACATGCCTACAATGGCTATATCGGCCTCTATGAACCGCCAGGACCGCACGTCCCGGCCAAGCAATGCAGCCGATGGAAACAGCTTGCCCACCGCGCTGAGATCATTCGTCAGCTCAACTCTTCAAAATGCATCGATCCTAAAGAAAGGGCTGTAGTATGAAGCCAATTAGTTGTGCTCGAGCACCAAGCCCGTTCGATCCCATACCAAAATCTTGATCCGGTCCGCCCGTTTCGACCGGAACACGAAGGCTGCACCGCTGAACGGATCCAGACCAAGCATCTGCTGCACCTTCGCAGCAAGCCCATCATGCCCACAGCGGAAGTCGATGGGCCGCGTCGCAATGTAGATCTTCAGATCAGCACCGGGCGTGATCATCGCGACGCTCGCACCGCACGGATCAACCGAGACAGTGGCTCACAATCAATAGCCGCTTCCGTCCGCACAACGACGTCGCCAATCGCAATCTCGAGCTTGACCGACGGAACGTGATCCTCCGCTAGTCGCCCTTCCACAACCAGCGGCGCGAACGGCTGCGAAGCCTCGCACCACGGCAATTCGCCTCGCTGCCGAAAGCGTCGCCGCCAATCGTAAATCTGCCAACGCGTCGCGCCGTGCCTGCGAGCCACCTCCGCCACCTGAGCACCCGGCAGCAGGCTTTCCGCGACCATCCGAGCCCGCTCGGCCTCCGAACGCTCACGACGTCCGGACGGGCCCTCAAGCACCTCAAGCCGGCTGACCGCTCCAACTGAGAGCTGCCTAAATGGACGTACTTTTTGCCGTCCAATCCCATCCCGGACCTCCATTTCAATCCGGAGGCTTCTTCGCACATCTAATCTAACGTCGAACCGAGGGTATCGGCTTAGCGCTTACAAACGGAATTATAGGATCGCCAAAATTTTTTGCGGAATTGTCGGAAGGCGCCGGCTTTGACACTATGAGGACGGCAAGCGTTTCGGCACGCCCATTATGCAATTGTTGCGAAGTGAATGGCGTTCCGGTCGGGGCGTCGGCGCAATCTTGCATGCGCTAAAATTGTGCCGTTGTGTAAGTAAGTCGATTAATGTAGATAAATTAATTGGGTCTCGTGCACCGCGACAGGAAAACAAATGTCAGCTATCTCCGCCGTGCGTGCTGGCGATTTTTTAGGCGCAATGGGCGTCGATACGCATATCAACTACACAGATAGTGGCTACAGGAACATCAGTGCGGACCTGGCTGATCTAGGATATCTGGGCATAAAGGCTGTCCGCGATGAGGCTCCAAATCCCGACAATGACACATTAGGACAAATCCACCTTGGCAATGCAGCCGATGCCGGCATAAAGTTTATATTTTTTGCCAGTGGCACGGACCCGCTTTTGCTGGTGCAGCGGCTGCACGATTTCGCTGCGGCACATCCCGGTTCAATCATCGGCATCGAAGGCCCAAACGAAGTCAATAACTTTCCTGTAACATATCTCGGTTTGACCGGCACGGCCGCTGCGGAAGCTTATCAGAGTGCGCTATTCAATGCAGTAAAAGCCGATCCGCTACTCAAAAATATTCCAGTTATCGGCTTTACGGGTCCGTTTACGGCGTCTCAGTCGGATTGGGATAATGCACATCCATATCCCAAGAATGGCGATGAGCCGCGCGACACGATCCTATCAGATGTATCTCAGCAAGAGGCCGCTGACCCGGGTAAGCCTTTCGTGTTGACCGAGACTGGCTACCATACCTCCCTGACGGCATTTGCCGCAGGCGGATGGGAGGGAGTCGATGAGAATACCCAGGCGAAACTTCTACTAAACACGTACATGGATGCGGCGCAGCTTGGCGCAAAGCAAACGTTTATTTACCAGCTCCTAGACGCGTACCCTGATCCTAGCGGTGCCAATCAGGAGGATCACTTTGGCCTTTTTAGGTTGGACAACTCGCCGAAGCCCGCAGCTGTCGCGATCCACAATCTAACAACCATTCTGGGCGACAGCGGAGCTAACGCAAATACATTTAGCTCGGGGGCACTTAATTATTCAATCAGCGGACTTCCTTCGACCGGACATAACTATCTCACTGAAAAATCGGATGGCTCGTTTCAAATCATGGTTTGGAACGAGCCGGACGTGTGGGACCAGCTAAACGATCGCGCTATTGCGATATCGGCAACCAATGTGACCGTAAATCTCGGTCAAACTTTCACCACCGTGGAGATTTTTGACCCATTGCAGGGCTCAACGCCAGTACAGGCGTTGCATAACGTATCGACGGTCGATCTCGGCTTAACTGATCACCCGCTCATAATCCAAGTGTCGGCGGCCACAGTCCAATCGTCCAGCTCAACAATCCTTACCGAAATTGGTAACAATTATTATCTCAAAAACAGCAGCACCGGGGCGGGGCCCGAGTTGCAATTTAACGGGGCAGCAGTTGTCGCGGGCGAGTTTGCTGGTTGCGTACCGATTGGTGCTGAAGCAACGGCTACGGGCTACGAAGTTGCCTGGAAGGCCGTGGACCAAGATCTATATACGATCTGGAATACCGACAGCAACGGCCATTATCTTGGCAACGCGACCGGCGGCTGGATGTCAGGAAGCAGCTTGGAATCGTATCAGCCCAGCTTCTATCATGAGCTAGTTGGCGATGGTGTGACCGGGCCCCAGCCTACCATTCCTCCGAGCGTTGCGATTTCCAGCACTGGCGGCCCCGTTGGTCAAGCGATCCAAACCATTTCCGGAACGGTCACTGCCGGGGGGGCCGCGGTCGGTACCACCGTCGATCTCTATGACAACGGCAGCACCACGCCGCTGGCCATTGCGACCGTGCAGGCCGACGGATCCTGGTCCACCAACGTCACGCTCGTGGGCGATGGAAGTCATAGCATCGTGGCTGAGGATACTGACGCCGCCGGCAACATCGGCAGCAGCGCTGCGCTCGACTTTATCCTCAAGACTTCGCCGGTCACTCCACCGGCAGGGTCAACGGGCTTGGTACAGATCGGTAACAATTATCAGCTCACCGATAGCAGCTCTGGGACTGGACCGGAGTTGCAATTTAACGGGGCAGCAGTTGTCGCGGGCGAGTTTGCAGGTTGCGTACCGATTGGTGCTGAAGCAACGGCTACAGGGTACGAAGTTGCCTGGAAGGCCGTGGGCCAAGATCTATATACGATTTGGAATACCGACAGTAGGGGCAACTATCTCGGCAATGCAACCGGCGGTTGGATGTCGGGAAGCAGCTTTAAATCGTTCGAACCCGTCTTCTACCAAAACCTTGTTAATGATGGCGTGGTCGACCAGATTATTAATGCTGGTGGCAAACTCGAATTGGCCAACAGCGATTCCGGATCAGTGACATTCAGTAGCTCGACCGGGATGTTGAAGCTCGACATGCCGTCGACGTTTACCGGACAAATTGTCGGCTTCACTGGAGATGGCACTCTAGCAGGATCCGATCAAATTGATCTCGTCAATATTGCGTACAACAGTTCAATACAAACCAATTCCATCTATAATGGTTCTACTGGCGTTCTGTCGGTGAGCAATGGATCGACTGTCGATGTCCTGCACTTCGTTGGCAGTTATTCTCTCGCTAACTTTTCGTTTGCGGGCGATGGCGCTGGCGGAACCATAGTATATGACCCACCCACGGTCGAGCAACCGGTAGCCGCAAGCGCTAATAGCGCTATGGTCCATATCATCGGAACCGACGGTAGCAGCGGTCTGAATGCTGGGGACGGCAAATCATCTGGAGTTGATTTGGCTAATTTTGTCTTCGCGCCGAATTTTGGCCAAGCAACAATTTCAAACTTCAAGCCAGGAACAGATACTGTCCAGATCGATCACGTAATCTTTGCAAAAATGGACGCGTTGTTGGCAGCGACGAGCGAAGATTCGCATGGCAATGCCGTCATTATGGATGCCGCTCACGACTCCATCACGTTTCAGAACATCAGCGCAGCACACTTGCTCGCGCATCAGCTCAGCTTTCAATTCGTGTAACGCTAGATCTAGACGTTCTTGTAACACACGCATTGCTTTGCGTGTCTCTCACGAGACGTTGCTGCATTGAGCAAGTATGGGGTTCATAGTGCAGGCTTAAATCACCACTCGCGCCCCTCAGGGCTCGAATGGATTCTGCATTCGAAAGGCGTCTCGTAGAAGATGAGCCGACCGCCAAGGCTGGGTTGCGCGCACCGCCACGCTTGCCGGCACGTCAACGACGTCGGGACGATCCTGCTCGCTGGTGTGCACGGTTTTTTTGAAGCTGATGCCCCTCACCGGCAAAGAAGCGCGACAGCATCGACTTGTCGGCTTCGACGCCATGCCTGCGAAGCAGTCGCTCGGCGATCGCATCGAGCGTCAGATCGTTCTCCTTGCGCCGAAGTTCCAACGGCCAGTCCCGATGCGGCTTCAGCACAGAGCGCGGGTCCCCGCCGGTCGGCAAAGCTGCAGTGCGCTGCGTCTCCTCGAACGCCTTCACCCAGCGGATCGCGCTCGCGATCCCGACCCGGAATATCCGGGCCGCCTCGTTCCGCGAAAGGCCATCCTCAACGACGGCCTTGATTACCCGTATGCGAAGAGCCTCTCCATGCGCCATCCCTGTCGGCCTCCTCCCGGCCTCAAGGATGAATCACGGTTCGCTCCCTTTGGGAATCCCTGCGATTCAAGTCGACCCCAACATGCTCTAGAAGCCGATGCCGAGCATCAACACGAAGTCACGGCGGCACCAGAATCCTCCACACGCGAGATCGGGGGGTATTGCAGCAACGCGTGTAACTTGGTGGACGCGCGCAATCGCCCATCGATCGTGCAGGGCGTAGTGCTTCTTAGAGGGCTTCACTATCCCTTGATCCGCGAGGGCCGGCAGGACCGCAGATAGAACGAGCGGCATCGATACAGCCGCTGCAAGCATCAACGAACAAACCCGATTCATCTCCGCTCCTCCTCTTGGTACCGGCACGGGCAATACTCCGACCGGCTCGCAATCCTTTCAGAACCCGACGCCGATGATGGTGCTGTGGCCACCGCCGCCGCCACCGCTCACGATGCTCGGTCGCGCAACCGCCTGCTGGCGGGCGCGAGGCGCATCGTTCTCGGGCTTGGCACGGCGAGCGGGCTCGCGATCGGCATCGCGATTGGTCTGCTTTTGGCGCGACTTGTCATCGTCGCCGCTCTTGCGCGAGGCGGTCGCAGCCGACGCCGGATTCTCGTTGGCGACACAGACATCGCCCTTCAGGGTCTCGTCGCTCTTGCACTGGATCGGACAGACCCGTGTCGCGTGCTTGGCGAGTTCGCCGACCAGGTCCTGCGTCACACTGATCTTGTCGGGCTCTACCTGCTGGCCTCCGATCAAGAAGTAACGACCAAGCGCAGCCTTGGTCGAGTCGCTCAGCTTGCCATCCGGCTTGCCGGTCAGGCAGCCGAGCCGGACCAGCTCAGTCTGGGCGGACGTGACGAGCTGCGGCGAATTGGGCTGCGTGGCCGCCCGCTTCACGGCCTCGGCATTGAAGCGATCGATCGCGGCAACGACCACTGGCCCGAGCCGGTCGCAGGAGACCGTCTTCAAGAATGCCTTGAGGTCGTCGATGCCGGTACCGTCACTGCCCTTGGCGATGATCGCGTCCAGCCGGGCCTGTTGATCTTTGCAGGCGGCTTCCTTCGCCGCCGCGAGGTCAGCCAGCCTGCGCGCCTCTTCGGCTTCCTTTGCCTGTTTATCGGCTGCCGCTTTTGCTGCCGCCGCGGCCGCAGCGGCGCGGTCGCGCTCGGCCTGCTCGGCCTTCTGCTTGGCCTCTTGCGCCTTGCGCTCAGCCTCGGATAATTTGGCCAGCCGGTCGGCTTCAGCCGCTGCTGCACGTCGCTCATCCTCGATGCGTTTCTTGTCGGCTGCCGCCGCGGCCGCGGCCGCCTTGACCTTCTCGGCTGCCTCGGCCTCGCGCGCCCGGCGCTCGTCATCTTCCCGCTTCTTCTGGGCGGCCAGTTCGGCCTGCTCGGCCTCCGCCTTCCGCTTGGCCTCCTCGGCAGCCTGTCGGGCGGCCTCGCGGTCGGCACGCGCCTTGTCCTCGCGCTCCTGGATCGCCTGCTTCAAAACGTCGATGCGCTGTTGCGCGGTGATCGCAAGCGGCGCGTCGGGAAAGCGCTTGATGAAGCGCTGGAGCACAGGAATGTCGACGCTATCCTTGATTTTGTCCCACTCGATCTGCTCCTTCGTCGGTGGCGTATCGCGGGTCGGAGACGGCGTCTGCGGATAAGCCGCGACCTGGATATTGGCCTGTGGCTGGTTGCCGAGCGCCTCCACCTGCGCACGCGCCAAATCCGCGTAGAATCCCGTTGGATGGGTCGCCAAGAAAACTTCCCACGCCCGCTTGGTGCCGATCCTTTGCACCAACTCGTAGTCACCCTTGACTTCATTGACAGGCGCCTCTTGCGGCACGATCGGGGCCGGCACCAGCGAGATCGTGCCACCGCCGAGGGCGCCATACACATACGGCTCCTGCCGATTGGCGGTCGACTTGAGGACCTCATCCCTGACCCGGCCGAAGGCAAGACGCACATCAAGTCCGGGCACAGGCAGATTCTTGAGAATCGAAACCGTAAACGGACTGTGCTCGCCGTCGCCGTCATCTGCCGTTGACCCCGCCTTCGCCGCGTATGCGATCAGCGTATCCGTCATGGTCGGCTCGACCTTGCCCAGACCGCTGCTGACCGCGCGGGTAACAACACTCCGCCGCTCTCGCCGCATCGTCCCAACGAAGGGATTGTCACGGCAGGCGTCGAGAATGACAAGGCGCAGCCGCTTGGCGCCGTCGGCCGAGGAGACCATCCTTTCGAGCGGGATCGCTTCGTCGTCCGCGTCGCGATCAGAGGCCAACTTCGCATCTACTGGGATCAGATAATTGGTGCCCCCGATCTCCAAACCATGTCCGGCGTAGTAGACCACCGCGATATCAGCCTGGTCGGCCGTGGTCTCGAACTTGCGGATCGCACGCTTGAACTCGAGGTTGCCAACGTTGATCAGCGTGTCGACAGTGTCGAAGCCGGCGTCGCGGAACATCTTTGCGATAGAGCTCGCATCGCGCGCAGGGTTGGGCAACTGCGGAACCGACTGATAGCTCGAGTTGCCGACGACCAGCGCGACGCGGCGCTCCGCAAACGCGCAATCGGGCGCCAAGACCACCAACGAGAAGGTCCCGACAATCGTCGCCACCGCTGCGGTAAACCGCCGGATCATCGAACATTCCGTTTTGGCGAGCAAACAGCACCATACCGAGCCGCGAGGCGAAGGTTGGAGGCGGTCGGCCAGTCCGAAATCAATAATTGATGTCGGACTTTATCGTCGAGACCATTGTCTCGCAATGTGTCGAAACGCCTTCACACCAAGGTATTTTCTCGATCTCGAAGAGTTGCGTGACACAAGTCACAATGGTCGTGGCTCAGCGACTGAGGCAGCCCGCCGCACAAGTGTCCACAGCCGTGTCGCATTGAACTCCTGGCAACGTGATTCAAGTCACGCAAGCGGTAATGAAAGACCGCGTCTCCGTTTCGAAATGTTGCTGGCCAGATACACCGCGCGGAATTCACAGGCGCTGCTGACCAAAAACGAAAGCTCTCAGTTTCGCAGGCCAAAAGGGTCAATTAGGCTAAGCCCAATATTTTCGATTCCGATTTTTGGGGAACTGGTTATGGGCTCGTTTGTGAAGTGGGCTGGTGGCGCGGGGGTTGCGGCGGTTTCCACCCTGCTGTTGGGGGCATCTTCGGCCTTGGCGCAAAACTGCGCGACGACACAAACCCTCACGCCTATCAACAACATCGGCACGCTGGCAGTGCCTACGAGTTCCGCTAGCGCTTCCATTTCGGCGGCCATCGGTAACGTCAACACCGCATTCCTGACGCAGCAAGGCAGCGCGTTCGTGTCGGCTCCGGCAAACCCGGCGCCGGATCAGCCCGGCGGGGGCGTGTGGGCGCGCGCCGTCGGCGGCCACGTCAACATTAGTTCTTCTTCTCAATCCTTGGGTATCTCGACGCAGGGTGGTGCGGTCGTCAACACCGCCTCGACGAATTGCTCCACCTCGCAGAAAGAGAATTTCGCCGGCGTTCAGGTCGGCGCCGATATCGCTCGGCTGAACTGGAGCGGCTGGAATGTGCATCTCGGCACGACCGCTGGTTACCTTGGTGCCAAGACGTCCGACGATGCGGGTTTTAGCAACAAATTCGAGGTGCCCTTCTTCGGCACCTATATTGTTGCTACAAAGGGTCGCTTCTTTGCAGACCTGATGGTTCGCCAAGAGTTCTATAATGTCAGCTTGAACAATCCGGGCTTCGCCTTTGCGAACCAGCCGATCGGAGCGCATGGTTACTCGATCGCGGCGTCGACCGGCTACAATTTCGACTTGGGCGACAGCTGGTTCATCGAGCCGTCAGCCGGCTTCATCTATTCGAAGACGTCCGTCGACAACTTCACAGCGCCAGGCGTGGGTGGTGCGAACTTCACCGGCATCACCGGCATCATCCGGACCAACGACGTCGAGAGCGAGATGGGCCGCCTCAGCTTGCGCGGCGGCAAGACGATCGCCACACCCAACGTCATCTGGCAGCCGTTCGCGTCTGTGAGCGTTTTCCATGAGTTCGCCGGCAACGTGACGTCGAACTACACGTCCCTGAACGGCCTGTTCCGCGGCGCTCCATTCACATACAATCAGACAACGACAACCTCGCGCGTTGGCACCTACGGCCAGTACTCGCTCGGCGTCGCTGGCCAGATCGTCAACACGGGTTGGCTCGGCTTTGTCCGCGTCGACTATCGAAACGGCTCCAATATCGACGGCTGGACCGGCAATGCCGGCATCCGCTACCAGTTCTCGCCAGAAACCATCGCCGCCGCGATCATGCCGACCAAAGCTGTCAAGATGGTCAAGGCGCACCCTGTTGCGATCACTGCGTCGAACTGGACGGGCTTCTATGTCGGCGGCTTCTTCGGTGGCTCTGCCGGCCGGACCGACGTGAGATTCGGCGACCCCGCAACCGACACCACCCGGCCGTGGACGACCGGCGCTCTCGGCGGCGGACAAGTTGGATACAACTACCAGTTCAGCAACGGCTTCGTCCTTGGTGCGGAGGGCGACATCGGCGCGGCCAACATCCACGGAGCGCGTACTGTCGGCACGAGCCTCACCATCCCCGGCCTGACCTCGGCTTTATTCGTGGCCGAAGACAAGACGAACTGGGTCGCCACTGCAACGGCTCGTGCGGGTTATGCCTGGGGACGCGCCCTCCTCTACGTGAAGGGCGGTGCGGCTTTCGAGAACGGCAAGACCAATGCGACCTGCTACAATCCGCAGGGTCCGGCCGTTGCAACCGTGTGCGCGAACGCTGCAGGCGTCGTGTTTGCAAGCGGCACCGGCTTTGGGGTTTCGAACAACCGCTTCGGCTGGACGGTTGGTTACGGTACCGAATTCGACCTTGGCAAGAACTGGTCGGCGAAGGCGGAATATGACTACCTGTCGTTCGGGCGCGACCGGGCTCTGTCATCCGACGGCACGACAATCCTCTCGACCAAGGCAGACAGCATTAGTCAGGTCAAGGTCGGCCTCAACTACCGCTTCGCTCCGCAGGCGGTGGTTGCCAAGTACTGACGACAAGTACTGACCGATCGCAAATCACGTGACATGAAAGCCCCGGCATCGTCCGGGGCTTTTGTTTTAACAAATTCGAACGGCGCTCTGGGCTCGATCCGTTATCAGCCGTCTACCCTGACGGCCTCGTGGCTGCTCTTCCGATGTGGCCTAACTGACAAGATGGATGGCACCGACCAAAGCCATGCGAGACCGCTTTTTCGAAAGCTACGTCGCGCTGGCGTCGAAGGTGCGCTTCACCGGCCGGAGCAGATGCTTGGAAAAATTTCTGATGTACTCATTGCGTCTGAATAGACCGCACGCCACTGCCTCGATCAGGTCGCGATGCTTAGGAAACACCGCCTCATGGTCGATCACGACGATGCTCGTGCGACCCGCGAGGTCCATGAGAGCTCCGTTACTCATTTCACAAGATACCGGCGTTCGGCCTCTCATCATGGTAAATCGGTAGAACATGCGCTCGCCGTGATAGCCGATTGCGTCTCCGCGGGTGAGAACAGGCTTCGCCTCAGACATGCCCCCATCCGGCAAGATAAGCCGGAGCAAGATCGATGCGCCGCAAAGGACCGGCGCGATCGTCAGACGCGCCTTGACCCAAACAAGAATCTCGATCTGCCCGACCATGGACAGAGAAACGTGGGCTCGAAGACGGGTCTGCGGTCCGACGACGCTTATATCAGGGGTTGGGTTTGGGGCCCCACCGTTGCGAACTCGATAGGGCTCGCCAAGATGGATATTCAAAATTCGATGAGGCCGCGCGGCAACTGGCCAGCTTAGGACACAGCGCCTCCCAGTTCGGCGCGTCTCTCCTCGAACACGCGCACCACGCTCCGAAATTGGGGACGGGGCAACGCCCGCTTAATATCCATTGCTGCCCTCCACAGCTGAGCCCAATTTGCGTCAGGCCGAGCGACAAGATGTCCCCAAATGGCCCTTCAGCGACCTCGGGAGACGTCCGCTTTCCCGCCGCTCCCAGGGATTGAGCAGACATCAGGCGGCCAGCCACGCAATAAGTACACAGCCGTGCAGCGATTATTTGCTCTTAGGGCTGGGACGAATCCGTTTCCGGCCCTTGGCTAACGGCTTTGGCGCGGCGGCTCCCTTGGGCGGTTCAAGAAAGAATTCTGAGAGCCGAACACCTAGCGTCTCGGCGAGTCGCTCGAGCAGATCAATGGTTGGATTCTCCGTTTGTCGCTCCAAGCCGCTCATATATGAACGATCAATCTCAGCATCATATGCCAATTGCTCTTGCGGAATACCGCGAGCGACGCGGATTCGGCGGACGTTCCAGGCCACAAGCGCACGAGCTTTCATGCGCAAAAGCAGCCATCGTGTAGACCATCAAACCACTGTCTATAACCGATATATTCAGATACTTTGTCCTGGGTTTCCGTCGAATGCCACGAATAGATATGAATGGACCGCCTTTAGATCCTGATGTCGTGGATGTCGCGCCGAGCGAGCCGGCGCTGACGCCGTATGACGAACACCATGTCGTCACGTACGTTCGCCTTCTGCAGGCCGAGGGCGAGGGGGCGGACTGGCGCGAAGTTACTCGAGTGATCTTGCATGTGGACCCCGAGCGAGATCCGGACGGTGCGCGGCGCGCATATCAGAGCCACCTTGCGCGCGCCAAATGGGCGACGGAGCAGGGGCGCCTCTTGCGCGGCACTGACTCAAAATAAAGGAAAATCGCCGGCTGATGACTTGCAGGGCGGAGGTATATTCTTTTGCTGACCGGTGGTCATTCCGATGCACCACGTGGTGCCAAACTAAGGACTTCCTAGAACCGCTTCGTTCATACCTATTGAGCCGCAATTGTTGTTAGCTGCGTGCAATGGGGCGGAAGCAATGCTTGAATTCGACTGGCGGTCGCCGGAACCCTATAGGAGCCTACAAGACGCGGAAGTCACCGACATCGCCTGGGATGTCTGCGCCGCAACGCGGATTATCGACGTGAGTACGAGGTGATGACTGCCAACAGTCCGAACGGCGAAGTGACTGACGAATTCAGGAGGAAATGGGGTATCTGCTTTCGCCCGTGACCCGCAGAGGTCCTTCGACGAGCAGACCATCTTCTGGGCGCCAGAGGTTCTAGTCTAGCGGCGGTCGTTCCGATCAAGGTCGCAGTGGCCGACGACGGCGTGTCGTCGTATCAGCCACTGCTCGACCTTACAGCAGGCCAGGTGCGCCGCGCTGTCGACGGCTGGCAGACCGTGGTGCGCATCGGTTCAGCGGACCAGCGCATTTGGTCCAAAGACGCGCCAGTGCTCGGCGCGTCATATGCGGCCGAACTGTCGTTTGACGGCGATTTCGACGCGCGCGCGTATGCAGCGCGCTGGCTGTGGCACGCGATGAGTGGACGCGCGCCGGGTCCTGCATTTCACACGCCATCCAAGCAGCGGCGCGAACGTCTGGCGGTGTAAGCCGCACACGTGCACCCTCTCAGGGACATTGAGAGGCGCAATGCTGGAGAACCGGTCGAGACGCCCGCGTCTGCTTATGCGTCCCCTGCGGCTGCTTCAGGCGAACGGGAAGGCACGCTACGCGAAGCCTTCGAAGGTGGAGGAAAGAGCGCGATAGGCCTGAGGCACCGTGCATGAGTACGGTCGGGCTGTGGAGATGTTCATTCAACTGCATGGGGATCTTGTCATTCGGCAACTGCGGCGGGCCACCCGCCGCCCCGATGACTCATCGGATCCGACCGGGCGGGTAAGGAAGACCCCGTCGGCACGCAAGATTGCGCGGTTTATGACAATCAAACGCGATCAAGTACCCAGGGATCAGGGATCGATCATGGCCAAGATTGCGCACGATGTCCCACCGTTGCTCGAGGCCCGCGACTTGGTCGATCGTTTCCACGAAATGATGCGCCAGCAAAAAGTTGCCGACCTCGATCCATGGATCGCCACCGCGCTCGACAGTCCACTCAGCTCATTTGCCAAGGGCATCATGGCAGATCACGATGCCGTTCAAGCCGCGATCATCTAACCATGGTCCAACGGTCAGACCGAAGGACAAATCACAAAGCTCAAGCTAGTGAGCTTTACATAGGCGAATGGCCGCCCCAGGCCTGGTCGGCCGCCTGCGTTTCCGTCAATGCGCAACAAATGCCAGAGTGACCATGATCGACATAGATCAGACATCATTGATACCAGCGCGCACGTTGGCGAAACCCCAGGATCCATGACCGGGCCCCTGCTACGCATCAACGTTCGCGGTCCCGCGCCGGCTCCACATCCTCGCACGGCCTAAAGCGATGCGCAGAACGTAGGCTCGTGCGCGGATCGCGGCAGGGGTGCGCCCTAGATCTTCCGCGATGCCTTCTGGGGAACGACCGGCCATAAGCTCGGCACGTATCGCTGCGTCTTCAGCGTCGGTCCATTTTCGTCGGATGATGTCCACGGATGCAATCCGGTCAGATATAAATCGAATAAGAGGTAGGCGCGAAACGACACCTCTGAGATCGAACCGCAACTACCAGCCGTTATCAAGACCATATACTGGACGCGCTACTCAACTGCATGGCATGGCAGAATTCCCATTCACGAGACGATATGCCCGCCGTGAGCGCAGCATCCTGCGGAGCTTCACGCAATGAAGCTGCAGCAAGGACAGCGCTAGCAAGCCCTCAATTTGATTGCTTTACACCGATTGTCTTCTGGAGCTCACGCGCAATCTGGCGCGCGCCCTTACGGTAAACTGCATTGCTAAACTGAGTAGCTGGGCTGAGGCCGCAGCGCCATTCTTGCCGGGTCACAAAAATCATGAGCTTCAAGTCTTGTGGCCATGGACCCAAACTAAGCGAAGCCTGATCCTTGATAAGCCCTGCAATTTCTTCTGGAGACATAAATTCACTGATCATCAAATAACACCGGTCGGCTCTTTTGCGGGCAACCGCCTTGGGTTGCGATCAGGGCCGCGCCGACACCGCGCGGGGCGAACCGCGGATAGGTATTTTCGTAGCGAGGCCCTGATAGAATCGCGAATTGGAAGGCAGCGTCCAGCTCACTTTGACAGCATGCTGCATGAAAGTTGGCCCACACCGCCATGAAGACCCGGTAGGCGTCTGCATGAGGTCAATTTTCGCGCGACGACGCATGCAATTGAAAACCATGGCTCCTTGCTTACATCTTGGCCTAGCACGACGGTGCAGGTCGCGACTGCTGTTGTATTGATATGGGCTGAAGCCACAAACGATTTGGCAAGTGCGATAAATGCCCATCGCCGATGCTAGCCACACGTTGGCGCTGCGAATCGCAGCCGATGTGATTGGCATTCACCGAGAGATCGGATATTGTCGGTCTGTGTTGACTTAATGTGATCTAGCGGCTCGCTGAACAGCATTTTCTCTGGCAAAGCATTTTCAAAGAGGCGTTCATGCGTCTTTTTCTCGTAATATTTGCTCTGATTTTCTCTCCGCTCCTTATGCGAGCCGTGCGGCGGAAAAAGCGAAGCTAGCCAGCTGGATCGGCGGTTGGTTTAGCCACCATTGGTCCGGCAGGTGTGACACCGAGCACAACCACCAATGTCTGGCCAGATCCAGCAGGACTTTGCAACGAAGATTGCGACATCGACTACGAACATCTCCAACGCTCGCAATCTACGTGCCTCTGCGTTGGATGCCTGTAAGAGCGATGCGGGATGCCGTTAGGGGAAGCGATGAAACCTTGGCAGGTGCGAGACCTCACTGTTGGCGATCGAATCCGCTGGCAACGAACCGCCACCGTGGAGGTCGGCGTCATCAAGGAGCGACGCCTGTTCGGTGTTATCGTCGAATGGTCCGACGGTCGCACAACCGAAATGTTTTTCAACGAGATGAAGAACGTTGAGCGGGAGGCGCCGGCCCCTTGATTGAAAAAAAGACTTGCTCGCTCATGTTATGCCCCTGGAGAATAAACAACCTTCCTGGCAAACCCCTCACTGTACGGCCGGATCCGAGCGGCGGATCACGCGATGGGAGCAAGAGGATCTGCTCGACGCCGTGCAGCAGCGGCTCGACGCGAACCCGCTCGCAATGCGCCTTCGTCGCGAGACTATCGAGTATCCGTTCGGCGCGATGAAGGCGCGCATGGGAGCGACGCACCAAAACCTTCCAAAAGGAGCCGCTGAGATGGCCCTCCCGCTGTTGGCCTATAATCTGACCCGAGTAATGAATATCCGAGGGATCAGGCCGCTGATTGCGGATTTTTACATGGCCAAGACCCATAGCTGACTTGCCGTCCGACACCACGGCCTGTGAGAGCGGCTACGGCCGCCAACCTCTGCTGGCCGACAATATGCCGTGATTGCGACCGGGGACGTTGAGGTTATAGTTTTTGACTGTCGACCAATCCACCTTGGATTTCAGCTCCGCGATCGATTCCACATTTACGTTCTCGTATACCTGTACAGCAAAGAGCATGCGGCGGTCGGGATAGGCGCTAGCCAGTCGCGTGATTATGTCGGTGATCGGCGGTTCGGTCCGACGCAGATCAAGACCCTCGATTTCGTCGAGAGCATTGCCCCGCGGCGGTGCTACGAAGACAATCAAGACGTCGTGCGTCGGCAGGTCAAGCCTGTCCAGGACCACGTTGTAGTCGCCTTGTATGAGCTCGATCGGACGATCGAGATCGGCAATGTTTTGCCTAGTGAGTTGATAGACGCTCGGATCGAACTCGAACGCAAGCCCCCGCGAACACGGAACGTCATGCAGTATCCAGTAAAGCGTATTGCACGATCCCGCGAAGGGATCGATGACCGAGAACTTGGTCTCGGGCGGGAATGAGGCCGCGATCGCTGCGATGTCGCGGCCGATAAGATCGGCCAACGGGTCGCGCGTGCATTCAACAGCCGTTCGACCGAGCAAGCGTACACCGCGCGCGTACCATTGTGGCGGCGTCATACTATAAAGGCGAACGTAGTCGGGATCGGAGAAACTTTCTGCCCCGTATCGCTGCACCTCATTCAAGGTGAGCACCTCGTTGCGCTTGCGGCCGTGCAACAGCAACGCCCGGTCATATAGCGGCTCTTTGCCGGACCCTTGCGCGGTGCTTTCCTCCATCGCTCCCTCCTACGATACGGCGACATGATTGTGTCGCGGCTCCGAATATTGACGGGGGGTCAAAGGCCGCGCCGATTCACATTCATCAGCCTCATGGATCGGCGCCCCTGCCGGAATTGCCGTGAGCTATAGGCGATTCGTCAACTGCCGGGTCTCGGCAGGATGGCTTGCTCGGTGCCGTTGCTGCGGGCGACAATGTTGGAGCCGCGCATGCCACACGCTGTGCAGACGAACCGCAGCTCGAGTGGCGAGATCCGGAGCTCGTCCGGCCATCGGTCGACGTACTCGGCTGTCAGCTTGACGTTGTGACTGCCGCGACGGTCCTGGCAGAACACATTCAGATCACGCGCGCCCGTTGACCGGAGATCGCCCAGCGTAACCTTCCGTAGGCGGCCATCAGGTTCGGTGCGGTCCTTGCGTCTTGTATCGCCTCACATCGGGCCATCGAAGCGCGCCGCCGGCGAGAGTTAAATTGTCGATTACTGGTGGCAACGGCGTCGAACCGCTGCCGGTCCGGCTGTGGAAAGAACAATCGTCAGACTGGTGGATCATTCCGTGGTACACATCGAACAGTCGGTACCTGCCGATCGCAAAAAGCTATCTTAAGCTGGCCGCCGGCTCATGAGGCCAGCGGTTTTCTTCCAATGCGGCTCGAATGACTGACGCTAACCGAATGCTGCTGGCGCAGCTCAATATCCTGGAGCGCCTCTCAGGCCTAGCCGAAACTAAGCGTACGTCCACGCGTAAGGCTCGGCTCAAGATTGAGCGCCTTAAGGCACGGCTGAGACGCATTGAACGGGCTACCCGGCGATCGGACCCGGTTGGCCGCACCTAAGTTGAGATTCGTCCGCCCTCGGAGCACATGTGAGCTATTGCGCTTCGTAGGGGGGCGCTGCTGCCGCGCCCAGTCAAAAACTCCGGGTGAGAGAAAGCCAATTTCCTCCCGAGTTGCTGGCGCGCGCCGATAGGGTAATCGAGTGAGACGCGCGTTCTCTATGGCCCACAGCTGAGGTAAGCTCGGATGGGCGATGTCAGCTGTGTAGAGATCAACGCCTCATGTGCGATGCAAACCCGCGACGGCCAGTGAACGCCGATCACCCGGTGCGTGATTCCTTCGTGCAACATCGCCAGCCTCGCGCAGACGCCCGGTCCAACAAACTGCCGACCAGTTCACAAGTCGCCGGTTTGTCCTCGATTGCGAAGGGCGACGTTTAACGATTTACAAATTTGATCCGCTTATTGTTCTGCGTCGCATATTGGACTCGGCGCGACGCATTGGCTGAAGCCCGCTAGCTGACGCACCTGGCGGGCTTCTGCATATTCATTTTAGGTTTCACTTGGGCGGAGCTGACGATGAGGTGCGAGAAACCTCGGCAGTGGACCGACGCCGAGCAGAAGTTGCTGATTGAGATGGCCACTGAGGGAGCAAGCGCCGTCCAGATTGCGAGCGCGCTGCAAAGGTATATCGCCTCGGTCAAGCGGGTTGCGGAAACCTTGGGCATCCAGCTCCGGTGACGACGCTGGCTGCCGTTCACGCGGACGGTTTTTTCCTTTGGGCCAGCCCCCGATCAAGCCGCGCATAATTCACGCGAACATAGTCGCCGAACTGAGCGCTTGCTCGCGCGGCACTTGCCCTGGCAGCAGCCGGCGCGATGGAAGATCGTCGAAATAGAAGTAGCAACTGTGGCGCTTCGTCAGTCAAACGTACCTCGAAGCTGCCGCGGTCTGGCACGGCTTCGTGCTTGATGAGACAGACAGTCATGCCGGCATCCAACCGCAGCGCCGACGAGAGTCAAATTGTTGATTAGCAGTGGCTCGGAACGTCAGCGAGGTTCTGCAAACCGTGAGTGTTTAGAACTCAATCGGGCTCGTCACCGCTTCGATTGACCGACGCGGCCTATCTGTGCATGAACATCCGTCATGCGAAGACTCATATTTGCTGCAGTTGTGCTCGCCATTACTTTGTCGAACATTTCGTTCGAGTGGGGCAACGCGTACCTTGTCTGCCTGTTCGCCGTGATCGCTGGCTACGCGGTCGATGTGACCTACGTGATTGTCTATCATCGGCATGCCGCCCGAATTAGGCGCGCTGTGCACCGACGAGGACCGGGAGGCGCTCCTCCGCAAAGGCGGGTTTTCCAAGTCCGAGACCTCGAAGATCATCGAGACCGTCTTGAGCGAGGAAAACCGCAAGCCGGAAAGCAGTGAGCGCGTACCGGCCGCCGGATCGAGCGGCTCGGCATCGATCACTCGGGCTGGCCCCGAGTCTTTTTCTTGGCGCTTGTGGGCGGGCGAGTGAGCAGGTCGGCGGCCTCAACACCTAGGCTGCGCGCGAGCCGATCGACAACGTCGATACCCGCCGCATAAACGCTTCGCTCGAGTGCACTGATATACGTGCGGTCAATTTCAGCACGATGAGCCAGTTCCTCCTGTGACAAACCACGGGCCTGCCGGAGCTTCCGCAAATTGATTGCGAGTATCTCGCGTATATCCATACGCGAGAGAGCATGTCCTTGAAGAGTATTTCTCCACGGAGTATTCTCTACAAAACGCCGGCCGGACGGCTCCCGCGACAGTCTTAACGCTTCTGCTCCATCCGGCGCGCATGTTAGAAATTGTCTAATCTAAGGCGCGGAGTTTTATGAGGAAGTCGCCGCTCGACCCAGACGTCGCCGATGCTGCGCCCGCAGATCAAATTCTCACTGCCTACGATGAGCGGCATGTGGTGACCTACATGCGCCTTCTGCAGGCCGAAGGTGAGGGGGCGGACTGGCGCGAAGTGGCTCGAGTGGTCTTGCATTTGGACCCCGAGCGAGAGCCGAACCGTGCGCGGAGCGCATATCAGAGTCACCTCGCGCGGGCCAAATGGGTGACGGAGCAGGGGCGCCTCTTGCGCAGCACTGGCTCCAAATAGATGAAAATCCCCGGCCGGTCTTCTTGCAGACAGAACTATTTTCTTTTGCCGACCGGTGGTGCTTCCGGCGCACCACGTGGTGCCAAATTAGGGTCTTCCTACAACCGCCTCGTTCATCCTTATTGCGCCGCAATCCTTGTTACCTGCGTGCAATGGGGTGGAAGCAATGCCTGAATTCGACTGGCGGGCGCCGGATTCCTACAAGAGCCTACAAGACGCGGAAGTCACCGACATCGCCTGGGAATGTCTGCGCCGCAACGCCGACTATCGGCGTGAGTACGAGGTGATGATTGCCAAAAGTCCGAACGGCGAGGTGACTGAGGAATTCAGGAGGAAATGGGGTATCTGCTTTCGCCCATGACCCGCATAGGTCGTTCGACGAGCAGACGATTTTTTGGACGCCGGAAGTTCTCGCGGCGGTGGTTCCGGTCAAGGTCGCAGTGGCCGGCGCCGGCAGCGCGCCCTCTCAGCCACTGGCTTGACCTTTCAGCTGGCGAGGTGCGCCGCGCTGTCGACGGCTGGCACGCTGTGCTGCGCATCGGTGCGGTGGACCACCGCATTTGGTCCAAAGACGCGCCAGTGCTCGGCGCGTCATATGCGGCCGAACTGCCGTTTGACTGCGATTTCGATGCACGTGCGTATGCAGCGCGCCGGCTGGCGAACGCTTCGAGGTCTTTGTCCGGACGTCACCAATTTCTACCGCACTGTACGCAGCATTCCGGCAAGTTCATCAGCTGAAGAGCGTAAGGGCAAAGCGCAAAGCGAGATCACGACAACAAAACCGGCATCGCGAGTCGATGGCTTTGCTGCCTGTTAGAATAGATGTCTCTGCGAAGATGCAGATCATCGGCGCGAAATATGAGGCACACGGTGAGCGACGCTATAAAGGCAAGCCGTTTGGATCACCAAGGCCCCGGCGCGCATCAGGGAGTTTATCTCTGACTTCTACAGGGACAATCCCGTCAAATCGTACGGCGACATCAGGACGCCGTGGTCCCTCGATGTGCCAATCTACGAGGGCGGGGTCGCAACCTTTGCTGACCGCGCGACCTGCGGCATCTGGGACGAGGTTGCTTTGTTGGGAGTCTAATCCTATTCCCCCCTGCGGTTGTCAAATCAGGAACATTGAACCTTAACAAAGTCGATATAGACCAAACTCTACCGGGGTTTTGCATCTTTCCCCCTCGGGGCTGGAAAGCCGCCGCTCGCGACAATTTTAAGCCGGCGGCGTTTTTGCTTCTGCCACCTGTACATTTCCACCGTGCAGAATCTTGCACAGGTGAGCGGGTGGCATTTCTCAGTTTTACAATCACTGATTAGCCCATTTTAAGGAGACCTTAATCCGTGTCCGTGATTGTACGGGTATATTTTTGATTGCGGAAAATTTTTCATGCAACTCATTTCGACGCGAAAATATTCGTTCATCGCCGTTGAGTCGCTCGCCGAATGTCAGGCGTGCGGCAGCCTTTTTAGGGGCGCCGAAAACGAGTTCGTCTTACACATGCATTCCGACGAGGCCGCTGACGAAGAGCGGTTGATCTGGTTGGATAGCAGAGCAGCGCTGCTTTGGATCAACCAAACGCGTGACGAATATGGAATGAATTGGGAGTGATCCCTCGTGGTCGAGACCAGAAGAGCTCCCCGCCATCGCGTTTCGAAGCCGGCGCAGATCCAATATGGCGCCAAGCAGACGACCTGCGTTGTTCGCGATCTTTCCGTTACCGGTGCCGCTCTGCAGCTTTCCGATGGAAGCGCAACAGTTCCCGGGGCGTTCACGCTGATCGTTCCTGAAGACAATCTGACGCTGCCGTGCCGAGTAGTCTGGCGAGGTCCCTTCAAGATCGGCGTAACTTTCGACCTGCCTTAGAGCGCCTCCAGCCCGACGAAGCGAGGGCTCGAAGGAAAAATTTACCGCTGTCCCAATTAGCAAAATCGTAATTTTCACGTGTCACCCTCTTTTCCATCATGACGAAAGGCATTTTCGCTCCTGTCTTTGCGCTCGCATCGGCAATCGCCGGCTAGCTTGCGGCTTTCCCCGGCAAAGCCGCCGGGTTCGAGGATTGCCATGATCTCAAAACTCGACGGTGAAGTCGCGCACGTTCAGCGGGAAATCGAAGCCAGGAGACGGTATATCGACGACCAAGCAGCGCTGATTGATGTCCTTGAGCATGACGGACACGACGTGCTCGAACAAAGGAAGGCCCTCGCAAAGGCGCGCTCGGATCTAGCCGTGCGGATCGCACGCCAGTTTCGGCTGTTAGAGCAAATTGCGAACGATGATCCGCCGGTGCACGGATGAGGAGGTGACCTCATGGAGGAGCGTCGCAGGGTAGAGCGCACAAACGCCGACGAGATCGCTTACATTTCGGGTGACGGCGCCAGCTTACGTTGCCGCGTGTTCAACATATCGGATAAGGGCGCGGCAATTGAACTCCCGACAAAGCGGTATATCAGGTCCGTTTTCCGATTAATGTTGGAAAAGGATCGTATCGTTAGAGATTGCCGCCTGGTCTGGTCGAGTGGCAATCGCGTCGGTGTCGTCTTCGTAGATGAATCCTCGGAGGAGGGGGCTCCCTGACCGTGAAAACACTGAAAGTGACATCTGGCGGGTGCAATGGCGTTGGGCGTTCTTGGCCCATCACCGTCGCAGGTCCGAGGTCCGAGCTTTCTTTTGAGAGCTAAGGAGTTTTGGGAGGGGCGGCATTTGCTCGGGAGGAGCTTCGATCGTCTGCTCGGGAGAGGCATCGACTTCCTCTGCCCTCCTATCCCCAAGCAACATGCCCAGAGAGCCGACAACAACAAGCAAAAGTTCCTGCAATCATCAGCCAGTGCGGTAACTTCAACGCTGAAAGCAGTAGCCACGCGGTGTCCACCAAATTCGCTATCCGCCAATCGCCCCACTGTCCGAAGACCTTTGGTACTGGGCTTAGCAGGGCCCGCCGCTTCATGCTGGCGGCGGGCCGCGCTTTCGATTAGGCAAACTACCGCTGGTGTCCTAGACCAATTCCAAGGTTGCGCGCCTTCTGCCTCAATGACCCCTCAGAGCGCTTCATCAGCTTTGATAGCCTTGCCACTGGAGTACGGGCTTTAGAATGCGCCTTGAGTAGCTTCACGTCGTCTTTCGTATATTCCTTGCGCTTGCTCTTCGTCTTCTTTGCCACTTGATTTTCTCCGGCGTGATCACGCGCGGGATTAAAGTGATCATGCGAATGCGTCAAGCACAGGTGATGTGCAGGGCCGGGTCGGCCCAGCGGGTGGGGCACCAGTCACGCTGGTGGATCGCTAAGCGCCCGGCTCAGTCCCTCAGGCGCAAAGATCGCCAGCTGCTGATGACTCGCCGCAGGTGGCTGAACCGGTAACCCGACGTCAACGGCTATCGCTATATTGTTTGTTATCGCGGATCGGGTGACAACTGCCGCGACATGTATAGGCATGGAGACCCCGCCGGCTCCCAAGTCGGCGGGTTTTCTTTTGCCGGAGCGGCCCTACAATAGGGCTGCTATGTCGCGCAACACAAACCGCAACTTGCCGAAATTGGCCGATCAGTCTGTTGGCAAAGCCGAGCTGCTTGCTGGTCGACGGGTAGTTGTTGCCGCATCTGCTGGGCCTCGGCTCGGCGGCAAGCAGGGAATGATTCTGGCGCCGGGGGTGACGGCCAATCAGGTTAGGGTGCGGCTTGATGGGGCCAAGACATGCATTACTCTGCATGTTCGTTACGTCGACCCGCTGACGAATCAGTAGGGGAAATTGCGAGCGCCGACCAAGCACCGTCGGCGCCTCAAGCGATTAGCAAACGGCCCGCCGGTTCACTTGGCGGACCTTCTCGTTATGTCAGGCAGGACACGATCGCCAGGACGAAGTCGGCGCTTAGGTCAGCCGAATAAATCGCAAACAAAGCGCCGACGCCAAGAGCAAGCGCAATCACTTTAAGCGTAATCATTTTGAAATCCCCTCTCGCAATGGCGAGAAGTTAGGCCGCGATCGTTTCCGGCGTGCTTCGTGAACTCAGCAAACGATTTCGTGCACGTGGTCGTGATGGAGCCGGGTTTATCTAAACCGACGTAAAAGGCCGCAGCGGGGGACCACTGCGGCCTCACTGTTGAAAAATCCGGGTGAAAACGATCTAAGTGAAATATGGAGCCAGCCCCGGTAAGCAGCAGCCTACCGCAGCTCTGCCGCAGTGCAATGTTATTTATGACACAGTTGGAAACGTATTTAATTCGGAACCGGTGAGGGAGAGCCCGCCGGGGCTGGCTGCTTGGCGGGCCCTCAACCTCGGCACCGAGCCGCGTATGTCCCCCACGGCCCCGTCCCAAAATCCATCCTGACCGATTCTTACTAACGAGCAGCAAATCTCAGCCGAATGGTTGGGGCGAGGATTTGCTATCGAATCTGCGATGTTGGGAGGGAGGGCGGGCCGCCGACCCTGGGGTAAAGCCGGCGACCCTGGCCAATGACTACATGGTCTTCGTGGGTACTGGGTGGGGGCAAAGACCTGAGATCGATTGGCAAATCGAAGCTAAGGCTCAAGGAGCCAGTCAGCAAGTTGAGATTCGGATTAATGTAAATTTGTTAGGTTAAATGGGACGTGCACTACGGCACCCATCAGCCGCGCGCAGAAGGAGCACGTCTACCGCGCCGCTCGACCTGGGCCTCGCGCCAAGCTTCATTGATCCGTGCGAACCGGTTCGACGAGCTCGATCTTGCGCATATCGCGGATGAGCTCGACGACTTGGCAGGCAACCTTTCCGCCGGCTCGAAGACCTCTTCCCGGTGCTGTTTGACCACCGTGCCAACACAATTCGGAAAGGCTGCCTAACCGCTCTATAGAACTCTGATTATTCTGGTTACTCTGACTACTCCTCTAATGAATAACTGGAGTAATCGGAATAATCGGGTTTCTCTTAGAAGGGTGACCGGGAGCCTCATTACCGCAGGTCGGTGGTCATGCCTTTAGAACCGGCTGGCGAGGCCGCTGGTGAGTTTGAGGGCTCGGGCGGTGTTGGGCAAGGTCACTGTCGTTCAACGTGTCACGGCCCGCCGCTTTGTTTGGCGTAGACGGTTCGAATGGCTTCCAGTATCGATTCCATGGAGGCAAATCTCATTGCATAATCGGTACGCCCGGCGAGTTTCGAAACGGTCTATCGAAATTCGGCAAGAACTTTTGGTTAAGTCGAACTCGGTACGTTGCCTTTATTTTTTTGAGGGTACGCAATTGCAGCAACAAATAAGTGAACTTCGCAAGCAAATTGAGAACCTAGAGATACTGCTCGATGTGCTCGAACGCGATGGCCATATCGTTGAAGCGGAACGCGCGAAGCTGCAGCTTAAAAAAGCTAAGCTGGGCCGCCTGACTGCGGGCACAGGCTGGCAAGCGTCGTCCAACTAGCGCACTAGCGCCTCAATTAGGCCGGTCGCGCAGCTTCGCGATGATTTGGCGCAGGTCGTCAATGTATTGCGCAAGCAGTCTGCGTGCCTCATCCAGCGGAGGTAGCTTCTCCTCTCTGTCGGGCGGGCGCTCTTCGGGAGGCTGCTTCATGCCGATAAACGGAGCGCGTCTAGGAACGCGCCCTTTGGGTTAGATCAAAGGAAATCATGCCAACACGAGCAAAGCAATTCCGGCCCGCCCAATGGCGGCCGTATAAACGACCGACCTTCAACAGCGACGCCTTCTACAAATCTGCCGGCTGGCGCGCCTTACGAGCCGCGTGCCTGCAGCGCGACGGCAATCGGTGCACGGAGCGGTTCTGCACCACCCCGACCGACAGGCTGACGGCGCATCACATCGTTGAGCGCGGTACGCCCGGTTCGACCGATACCTTGGCCAACCTGCGTACCCTGTGCATGCGGTGCCATAATCGGCAGCACGGCCAGCGAGGCCGGCGCGTGCTGTGAGAAGGCTCACGCGCGGCGCCATCCGTCGCTTAGGGGTAGGGGGCGTAGATTCGCTGGCGCGAAGGCCCTGTTGTCCGATCAGCCGAAGATTCCATGTATCCACAAAATGGGGAGATTTAGCGCGTGTACTCATGTCGGCTCCTGAGGGCGAGCGGAAATCTTGTAGTGGGCCAGAGCATTACCGCTTGTGACCCTGGCTGTGTGAAAAGCCACGAGTCGGCTACGATTCCTCCGTTTCCTGATGGAGGACACGGATGGGACGCTTCGTTGAAGGCGCGGACAG